>R27__coassemble_142_pt1 | contig 60860 bp, 44 predicted proteins | sample R27__metabat2_low_PE_023 | metagenome-assembled genome bin R27
CTGACCCCGATATCGTTTCGGGCACGACCGTCAGCATTGACATAAGCACCGTAAACGCAGACGTCACCGCGGGCAACGGCGGCGTGGCCGTGAACAACAGCACGGTTAACGGAAGTGTCGGCACAACCGGAAGCGTCAGCTTATCCGGCGCGGACACAATCACCAAAGACGTAACCGCCGGAGCCGATGTTACTGTCAGCGGCGAAGCCAAGGCGGACGGAAACGTCACGGCATCAGGCGATGCGGTTGTAAACAAGGGCAAAGTTACCGGTAATGTGACTGCCAGCAGCGGAACGGTCAAAATATCCGGCGGCAGCGAGATAGGCAAAAATGTGCTTTCAAAGCAGGTATCTGTCAGCGACAGTACGGTTAACGGAAATGTCGCGGCGACCGGAGCCGATACGACCGTCTCCGGCGCAACAGTCCACGCCGCGGAAATAAACCACGGCACGGTATACGGAGACGTTACGGCGCAAAACGGAACTGCGGCTATAACAAATGCCACAGTCGGCACCGCAGGTGCAAATCCCGCGAAATCCGTTACTGGCAAAACCGTCAGCATTGACACAAGCACCCTAAACGCAGGCGTCACCGCAAGCAACGGCGGCGTGAGCGTTAACAACAGCATCGTAAACGGCAGTGTCGGCACAACCGGCAGTGACGTGGAAATTAAAGGCCGCAGCACGGTTAACGGAAACGTCGACGCAAACGGAAGCGTCAGCTTATCCGGCTACGGAACGGAAGCGAAAGACGTCACGGCTACTGGCGATGCAACACTGACCGACGGCGCTCAGGTAACCGGAGACCTCAAGTCATCCGGTAACGTCAAGCTTACCGACAGCGTTGTATACAAAAACGTTGAATCCGCAGGCAATGCGGAAGCTTCCGGCAGCGTAGTGAACGGAAACGTGACTACCGGCGGCAACGCACAGATCACCGGCAGCAGCAATGTAGTTGGAACCGTGACCTCAGACGGTGATGTAACCGTATCAGGCAGCGGAGTCGGCTCAATCAAAGCGGATAACGGCAGTGTTACCGTTACGGACGCAAGGATAGGCCAGCAAGCCAATCCCGGCAAAGTATCAGGAAAAGCCGTTACGTTTGAAGATGACGGAAGCAATTTAAGCACCGTGTTCGCTGATGTCGATTCGAACAGCCTCACGATCGAGGGCGGCAAGTTCTACGGTACGGTAACCGGAAAGAAGGCCGAAGGTAAAGACGGCGGTATCAGCGGCGGAATGTTCTTCGGCGACAAGGCGCCCGACAGCAGTCTTCTTAAATCAGGCCAAGCCTATTACAAGCATATCGACGAGGCGACCGGTAAAGTTTACTGGGAAGTTGATGAAGCCATTCCTGTTGAGGAAGTCGGCCGTCCCAATCCCTATTCCGTTGAGATGCCAAGCTACGACTACAGCGGAAGCGGCAGCCTGGATGTGGCCTTGATCTACAGCGGAGAGGCGCCGATGTTCACGGCTGAACAAATCAGCAATGCGGGCATCTCCGTAAACGGATCTGATGCCGGCAAGGACGTCACTGTGACGGTTCTTGACAGCGGCGATATAGTATTTGAATTATCCGAATCACTTCTCAAGTCTCTGAAAAAAGGTATTCATACAGTTGAGATAGTTATCAACGGGTTTACCTACAGCACAACAATAGTTGTTCCCTGACTCTCGGAGAACTTCGGGAATATAAAAACCGGAGTCCGGTCATGCGGCCGGATTCCGGAATACCGGATACGTAATTAAACCACCATATGCAGCTTTGACTGATTATCATTCAAGGTTGCATATTTTTATATTCGAATTTTCATCAGCGGCATCTGTCAGCGGAAAACAGCTCCGCCGGCCATTTATCTTGAGCAATTTCTGCGGATTGTATTGATATTCCTATAAAAAAAATGTATATTTTGTGTATACAATATTGTATATAATTATCACGGAAGATATTCACGCTTTCAAATATTTCAGGCTGTGCACAGCCGTTTCCCATACATCCCGGCTCGGAGGTAGAACCATGAAGAAAAAGCTTATATTCTCGCTCGTACTGGCACTTGCGGTCTGTCTTGCGCTCATTCCCTGCGCGTTTGCGGAAAGCGCCGAGACTCCCGGACCCCAGAGCGGATACGCCGAGCATATCCCGGATGAGACACTGTCTAACGTTCTGCCGGAGAATGAGCAGGAGGAAACTGACGGGCCTTCTTTCACCGTGACCGGCGATGAGGAAAAGCAAAGCGAAGAGCTTCCCTCCGGCGAGGATGAACAAGTGCCGGCCGATGAGGAAAGCTCCGAAGACAAGGATGCAGTTGCGGCGGACTTTGAAGAAACCCGGAATGACGCTGAGAACGGCTCAGGCGCGCCTGATGCGTCATTTTCCGCCACTTTCCACGGCACGGACGGCATTGAGTATGAAGTCGCGGGCGGCACGTACGTAGATGTATCCGAGCTTCTTGAAGCCCTGGGCTACAGCGGAGAGATCACTTCCGTAACGAGCAGCAACGAAAATGTGCTGTCAGTAAGCGAGGGGCGCATCTTTATCAGGGATACCTTCTACGAGGAGAGCATAACCGCTGTTGTTGACGGCGTTGAAATTACCATTCCCGTATTCGACGATATCTCAATTACCAGTTACGGTGATCTGGTAAGTGAAATTGTAAAGAATAATTCGGCGAAACTCGTGCTGTATCACGATCTCTTCTCCAGCGACACGTCTAAGCCTCTCGTGGTAGCAGGCACAAAGATTCTCGACCTTAACGGCCATATTTTGGAACACTCTAATCTGTATAGCTTATTCACTATGCATGAAGGCAGCCGCCTTACCATAATCGACTCAAATCCCAACAGTGTCCACTCGGGAGGGTATCCCAATGGCGGAGTAATAGCCCTGGCCTATCAAAACTCAAGCTCCTATTATATTTTTCAAAACTCCAACGACAACGGTGCTGCGGCTGATCTGACGATAGACGGCGGCACATTCTGTCGCAAGCCGGGCACGAACACTAATAATTTCTATGTGGTAAATCAGACATATACAAATAGTTTTAATCTGACAATAAAAAGCGGAACCTTAAACGGAGCTGTAGATATTGGCCCCACCGGCCATGTGGAAATGACCGGCGGAAAAATCTGCAACAACCCCGGCGCATTCGCCGTAAGAGCTAAATGTGAATTTGTTATGTCCGGCGGAGAAATTTCCGGAAACACCACATCCGGTTATATCGCAACATTCACTAAACTTAAAATGTCCGGTACAGCCGCAATCAAAAACAACTCGTGCAGCTACATTAACGGCATAGATATCGAGCATCTTGTGATGACCGGCGGAGAAATTACCGGAAACACCACCACACAAGATACGAGAGTTTATTCCAGCGGTACTGTTACACTCACAAAATCCTGCAATCTTTCCGGCAATGCCAAAGTCAACGGCAACAAGCTGCTTGTTTCCGGAAAATCTATTGATTCAAATCTTCTCCTTGGCAGATATGCGAACATCGATTTCGACTCCCAGTCGGGAACATTTACGGAAGGCGCAAATATAGGAATAACCACCCCGAAAAAGCCTACGCCCGGCAACGGTGTTTTGTTTACCAAGAATTTCAAAGACAATAACGCGACCAAGAATCTTGAAGACGTGTTTTTCTCCGATGAGGGATACACTACGGTACTTTGCGACAACAAAAATGACGGGCAGCTTATGGCTGCAACCGTTAAGGTTACGGATCTGTCCGGAGGAACAACGTATTATACGTCCCTGAAAGATGCGTACAATGCCTCTGTGTCGGACGGCTACGTCATTACGCTTCTCGCCAACACGGCGGTCGACGATGGTACTACTCTTAAAATAGAACGGGCGGTAACAATAGTAACCAACGGCAAAACCATTAACACCGGCAGCGGTACTCTGGAAATCGAAATGGCAGCGTAACGGGAGACATCAAGGGAAACAATATCACATTCCCCGAAAATACCACGGCGGCCGTGTCCGGAGGAGTGTCCGGCGGCAGCGGCGTTGAAATCCGCGGCGGCAGAATCAGCGGAACCGTAAGCGAAACAGCCGAAAACGGAGTCAACATCTACGGCGGTCTGTTTGTTGCCAGACCCGTCAAGGCGGTTATTGCCGACGGCTATGTGGCCGTTACAACCGGCGATAATACTTACAGGTATACCGTGGAGCCGAAGAAAGACATTACGGTCGAAACGCCCGACGGTGCAATTGTTCAGTACGACGCATCAGAAGTGACCGATGCATTTGACAGAATAAAAAATGTCGGACACGGTAAGGGAATAATAACATTCAACGAGACTGTTACCATTAAGGATCCTGTCGTGATTGACGGAACGGATCTTGTGGATGTAACTGTGGAGCTTGACGGGCACACCATAATGTACGGCAGCCCGTCCGGCAACTTATTTACCGCGAAAGCCGGCGGAGTGCTTACAATCAACGACGGCAGCACCGGCATGACCGGAGTAGTGTCGGGAGGCATTTCAGGCGAAGACGGACGGATTATCATAACAGGCGGAAATTACACGGCCGACGTAATAAATCACGGCTGCGACTCACTGTATATTGATGACGGCTACTTTGTCACTCTCCCGTTCGACGCCGAAGTAAAAGACGGATATGAACTCGCATCCGTGCCCAGTACAGACCCGAAGTATCAAAACGGCTACAGATACTATGTGGCAAAACAGAAATTAATCACTCTCGTTAAGCCGAGCGATGATCCCGATAATCCCATTATTGAGCAGTATGACGATCTGGACGACGCTTTCGGCGCCATTCCCCATGATCCCCAGGTTCCCAAAGACGAAGGGCGTTACGAGGTCACAGTTCGCGGAGATGTCGCGCCGAAAGATCCGAGCAAGCCTATCGAACTTCCGAACGACCCAAGAATTAAAATAACCGTTAAGGACGGCGGCACCTTCAAAGGTGATATCAAAGGCGGCGACGGGGATATTACCATATTCGTTGACGAAGGCACTTTCAAAGGGGATGTCACATCCGGCAGCGGAGAAATCACAATCTACAATTTCGGAGAATTTGACGGCAATGTCACATCTGATGACGGTGATTTCTATATCGAGAATTTCGGCGATTTCGACGGTAACATCACATCCGGCTCTGACGGAAAAGACGGCGGGTATATTTACATCGTCAACGCTTCTGATTTTAACGGCGACATAACAAACCACGGAGACGGAGAAATCTACGTTCACAGCTCCGACACCTTCAAAGGCAATATCACATCCGATGACGGTGATATCGATATAGATAATTTCAATCTTCCGGATTCCTGCACTTTTGACGGCAACGTGACATCCGACGGCGGAGATATTTCGGTCGACAACGGCGGCACCTTCAAAGGCAACGTCACATCCGGCGACGGCAAAGGTGAAGATGACGGCGGAAAGATTACCGTCAACAGCGGCTACGGCGGTACCTTCACGGGAGATGTCACAAATAAAGGCAATAAAGATACCGACATCACAGTCGGCGACGAAGACGAAAAGAGCGGCACCTTCAAGGGTACCGTTAAAGCCGATGGCGGCAAAGTAAGCATTCATGTCGAAGACAACGCTACATTCGACGGCAGCATCAAGGACAGCGGCGATTCCGCACTGGACGTCACTGTCAGTGGAAGCTTCAAAGGCGGCATTGAACACAACGGCAGCGGAAAAGCGGATATCAAAGATGACGGCGGCAAAATCAACATAAACAGCAGCGGCAAGGGCGACACGGATATCCATGTCACCGGCGGCGGACAGAGCGGACCCGTTATCAACGGTGGAGACGGCAAGGTAACTGTGTACCTCGACGACGGCATTATCCGCAAGGGCGACGACGGCAAAGCGGTAAAGAACAGCGGCAGCGGCAAAATAGAAATTACGTCCGATGAGCCGGATAACGAAAAGGGTTTTGTCGACGGCGGAATTGAAAACTCCGGAGACGGAAAGATTGAATTATCTTCGGGTATTTATGACGAACAGTTCAAGGATTTTCTGAAATCCGGTTGTGAATTTAAGGAATATGAGGATGAATTCGGCGTAATAAAGTATAAAGTTGTCCCGTCACCCGCATACGTAGAGCCGGATCCCCTGCCCTACGCTCCCCCGGGCGCTCCCATAGAATATGACGGCGAGGGAGACCTGGAGATAGTTATGGAGTATGTCGGCCCGAAACCGGCCGCAACCGAGGAGGACCTTGACAACATCGTCGTGTGGCTTGACGATGTCAAGGTGGACAGCAAGTACTACACTCTGAGGCTTGACGAAAAGGGAAATGTGTATGTCGAATTCACTGAGGAGTACCTGAAGCTTCTCAAATCAGGCAAACACGGCGTTAGGGTCCATCTCCTTGCTGTCGACTACAAGTGCTCGGTTCTTATCAAGTGATTCTATCTGAAATCTGAATAGTACCAATAAACGCAGCAGCCGCACGGCATCTCTCCTTCCGGGGATAAGCCGTGCGACTGTTGTTTTGTTTGAGCCGATTCTCTATTTGTCTCCAATAGCTGCGTGAACTTCACGCATAGTTCCGGCGACTATTGATAGGTTCTATGTTCAAGTGACATGGAACCCTATATTTGTCATCAATGTTGCGCTTTTTTTCGTTTCCTGTATACGACGCTCAGCTGGTAGCTTGCAACAAGAGTCACCTTCTCGGGGATTGAATCCCCAGAGCATGGAAGGGAGCGATTCCGGCCATGCAACGGAGAATTAATTGAGGTGAGCAGCCCACGGAGCATTTAACGGTACGAGCCAGATCACGACACTGCCTCTTTGGGCAATGAGTTAATCTGGCTCGGTATATATTTCTGTTTAATCGATATGGAAAAATGTCAAAAATGCGGCCGATAGTATCCGCAGCAGCAGCTGTTCCCTACAGGTATTAACTCAGCAAGACAAAAACTTTGCTTCCGCTTTATTAAGTTCCGAGTCGATGTATTTGCATGCCGCAAGGGCCGCCGTCGCTCCGTCCGCAACCGCGGTCGTGAGCTGGTGCACGCCCTTCTTCCTGCAGTCGCCCGCCACAAAAATGCCGGGGGTTTTCGTCATGCAGTCCTCGCCGCTGTCGGCATAGCCTTTTTCGTCAAGGGCAATGTATTTTGAAAATATCTCGTTCTGGGGGTCATGGCCGACCGCAACAAACAGTCCGTCCACGTCAAGCACTCTGCCGTCGGACAGCTTTATGCCTTTAAGTTCCCCGTCCCCAATAAGCTCCGCAACGGAGCAGTTTCGAATAATCTCGACATTGCTCTTCTTTTCGGCCGCTTCGAGCAGCTTAGCCTCGCATTTGAAGGTATTTCTTCTGTGGACGAGATATACCTTGGAGCACTTCTCGCAAAGAAGAAGCGTGTCCTGCAATGCGGAATTGCCGCCGCCGTTTACGGCAACGGGCTTACCGGTGTAGAACGCCCCGTCGCACACGGCGCAGAAGCATACTCCCGCACCGACGAGCTCCTCCTCGTTGGGAAGGCCGAGCATGCGGGGTTTGGCGCCGGTCGCTATGATGACGGCCTTCGCCTCGTATCTGGCGCCGCTTTCGCATTCGACGGTCTTTATTTCCGCTCCGTCGGTTACGGAAACGACTTCCTCGAGTTCAAGCTCCGCGCCCTGCTCCATGGCCTGGCTCATCATCAGATCTCCTATCTCGTTTCCGGACGCGGATATGATGGTCGGGAAATTCTGTACCTGCGGAGACCAGGTTATCTGTCCTCCGAAAGTGCTTTTTTCAAGCACGAGCACGCTCTTGCCCGCGCGAAGCGCATATACTGCGGAGGTGAGCCCTGCCGGGCCACCTCCGATTATTATTACATCATAACGATTCGACATATTTCTTTATTGCTCCGGCTCCCGCATACTTTTCAAAGTTGCCCTTGTCGTCCGTCACTATGAGCGTCGGCGCCTGCTTGACTCCGTAGCTTTCGGTCAGGTCGACGTTTTCCTCGGCCATTATCTTTTCATACTTGAATCCGGCCTTGTCCATGTACGAGCATGCCATGCGGCAGTTCGGGCAGGTCGGCGTCGCAAACAAAACCGCCTTTGACGCGCCGAGCTCGGCATTGAGGTTCTTCTTTACCTCTTTGAGCCTTTCGGTCGCGACACCGTCATCGAGGGGACCGTCGTGAGTAAGATTGGAGCGGTCTATTTCGTATTCCTTACGCTGCTTGTATTCCTGGGTCTTTCCCACGTTCCAGTTCTGCACGGGTCTGTAGTATCCCGTGATTCTGCTGTAGACCTCGGCCGCTTCGCCGCACTCGGGGCAGGTGAACTGCTCGCCGGTGAGGTAGCCGTGGTTCTTGCACACGGAGTATGTCGGGCTCATCGTATAGTACGGGAGCTTGTAGTTCTCGGCTATCTTTCTTACAAGATTTGCCGCTGCCTGCCAGCTCGGGAGCTTCTCGCCCAAAAATGCGTGGAACACGGTTCCGGACGTATATCTTGTCTGGAGGTCGTCCTGGATGTCCAGGGCGGCGAATATGTCTTCGGTGTAGCCCACGGGGAGGTGCGAGGAGTTCGTGTAGTACGGCGTTCCGCCCGGCTCCGCGGCGGTGATGATGTCGGGATAGAGCTCCACGTCATGCTTTGCAAGACGGTAGGATGTGGACTCTGCCGGTGTAGCCTCGAGGTTGAAGAGGTCTCCGTACATCTCCTGGTAGTCGCTGAGTCTGCCGCGCATATGGTCGAGGACTTCCTTTGCGAACTGCTGGGTTCTGGGATCCGTCATGTCGGCTCCGAGCCACTTGGCGTTGAGGCCGGCTTCGTTCATTCCGACAAGGCCTATTGTGGAGAAGTGGTTTGCAAACGTGCCGAGGTAATGCTTCGTGTAGGGGTAGAGTCCCGCGTCGAGGAACTTGGTGATGACCTTGCGCTTTACGTCGAGCGAGCGCGCGGAAATGTCCATGAGTTTGTCAAGACGCTTGTAGAAGTCCTGCTCGTCGCTTGCAAGATATGCTATTCTCGGCATGTTGATTGTTACGACGCCGATAGAGCCCGTGGACTCGCCGCTTCCGAAGAAGCCGCCGCTCTTTTTGCGAAGCTCGCGAAGGTCAAGACGCAGTCTGCAGCACATGGAACGGACGTCCGACGGCTCCATGTCGGAGTTGATGTAGTTGGAGAAATACGGAGTGCCGTACTTCGCGGTCATTTCGAACAGGAGCTTGTTGTTCTCGGTCTCGGACCAGTCGAAGTCCCTGGTGATGGAGTATGTGGGTATCGGATACTGGAATCCGCGTCCGTTCGCGTCGCCTTCTATCATGATTTCGATGAAGGCCTTGTTGACCATGTCCATTTCCTTCTTGCAGTCGCCGTAGGTGAAGTCCATCTCCTTGCCGCCGACTATCGCGGGAAGGTCCCTGAGGTCAGCGGGAACCGTCCAGTCGAGGGTTATGTTGGAAAACGGCGCCTGTGTGCCCCAGCGCGACGGAGTGTTTACGCCGAACACGAAGGACTGTATGCACTGCTTTACTTCCTTCTGGGTGAGATTGTCAACCTTCACGAAGGGAGCGAGGTAGGTGTCGAACGATGAGAAGGCCTGTGCGCCCGCCCACTCGTTCTGCATGATGCCGAGGAAGTTGACCATCTGGTTGCACAGCGTGGAGAGGTGGCTGGCAGGCGAGGAATTGATCTTTCCCGGGATGCCGAGGCCTTCCTTTATGAGCTGTTTGAGGCTCCAGCCGGCGCAGTAGCCGGTGAGCATGGAAAGGTCGTGCAGATGGATGTCGCAGTTGCGGTGAGCGCTTGCTATCTCGTCATCGTAGACTTCGCTCAGCCAGTAGTTGGCGGTTATGGCGCCGGAGTTCGAAAGGATGAGTCCGCCGACCGAATACGTGACGGTGGAGTTTTCCTTTACGCGCCAGTCCTCGACGTTGAGATACTTCTCGACGGTCTCCTTGTAGTCGAGATACGCGGACTTGGTGTTACGCAGTTTCTCGCGCTGTCTGCGGTAGAGTATGTAGGCCTTTGCCACCTGCTCGTATCCGCCGCGCGAAAGCACCGCCTCGACGCTGTCCTGAATATCCTCAACGGCTATCTGGCCGTTGGAGATTTTCGGCTGGAAGTCCGAAGTTACCTTAAGTGCCAGAAAGTCAATGACCGAATCATTGTATTCCGTATCCGTGGCCTCGAAAGCCTTGCGCATTGCGTCGGCAATCTTGGTTATATCAAATTCGACAACCTTGCCGTCTCTTTTTGTTACCTGGTTATACATTTCCCCTATACCCCAATCTGATTAGATATTTAGATTTATGTCAGACGCCTCTGACCGCTGCCGCGGGAACATATTGTTTCACCGCATCGGCCAGTGCGTGCATTTCCTTGCCGTCAAACGAAGACAGTCCCTCTATCGCTATGACATCGCCGGAGTCCTTGAACTGCTGCAGATAGTATTCCTTCGCGCCTTTTATCCATTCGGCGGCCTTCAGGAGGCTTTCCTCGGTGTGAAGACCCTTCACCACCGTGGTGCGGAACTCATAGTCCACGCGCCCCTCTAAAAGGAAATTCTTGCTCTTTTCAACGGGCGCGATGTCGAAATCATCAATCCCGACCGTTTTGCCGTAGAGCCCGGGGGCGTTCTTTATGTCCATCGCCACCCTGTCGGCAAGTCCGTTTTCGACTATGGACTTCAGGTGCTCCGGAAAAGAGCCGTTGGTGTCGAGCTTTACGGAGTAGCCCATCGCCTTGATCTTTTCTAAAAACGCGTCAATCGAGCTGTGCAGAAGAGGCTCCCCTCCGGTCACCGCCACTCCGTCTAGTATGCCCACTCTCTTTTCAAGAAAGGCGAGGACCTCATCCTCGCTTGTGTCGGCCGCAAGCCTGTCAGGCAGCACCAGAGGCGCGTTGTGACAGAACGGACAGCGGAAGTTGCAGCCTCCGGTAAATACCGTGCATGCGACCTTTCCGGGGTAGTCCAGAAGTGTTAATTTTTGCAGTCCCGATACAAGCAATTTATAATTCCTCCGTATATGTGTGCCTTATAACTATATAATTTTGAGCAGTCAATGTCAATTACAAAAACACAACATTTTGATGTTATTTTTTATGTCAAAGCTACAAAAACCACAATATATAGTGTTCGCAAGTTTTTCTTGTATGGTCCGTCATTATCGGTGTATTATTGTGGTATGAGAAGGCGCACAATATTCACAATTTTATCGGCGGCGATGTATGCACTATTCACAGTGCTCATGCTTTACGGCGTTTCGACCTGCGTCGGTGACCTCACCCACAGGTCATATATCGCGGCGTTCTTATGCGCCGCTGCGCTCTTTGTCCTTTATTTAAGATTCGGCGACAGGCTCCGCATTATTGAAAATGTATACGTTCTGACTGCAATCTGTCTTGGTGTGCACCTCGCGGCGGTTTTCATCGTGCGTCTCGAGCCCGCAGGGGACTACAGGATCTTCTGGGAGTACGCCAGGCTTCTGTCGTACAACACCGGCTGCGCTATGCTAGACTACGTGGCGCTTTTCCCGCACATATTCGGCTACAGCTACTTCATAAGCCGCTTTATGAGCGTATTCGGCCAGAGCACTCTCATGGTCTCTATAGTCAACGCGTGTCTTACAACGCTCTCCGGCATTTTCATATGGGCGCTCGTCAAAGACATTTACGGCAAAAGACGCGCGGGATGGGCGTATCTGCTGTGGATACTGTGCCCTTCCAAGATACTATATAACTCCATGGTTCTGTCGGACCCTTACTACACCTGCCTTATCCTGCTTTTCCTGCTTCTGGTCGAAAAGACCGCCAGAACGGATATTAAAAGTGCGTGTCTTCTCGGCATACCCGCGGGGCTCGTGCTCAGGCTCGTCAACACGGCGCGTCCTGTTGCCATCATACCGATAATCGCGTTTTTCATATGGCTTTTCTGCCTCAAGGGCTATAAAAAGACCTTCGTGACCTTCGCCGCGCTCATGCTGATTGTATACATCCCGACGGGGACGCTCTGGAACAGATTCATGGAATCAAACCTCTGCGAAAAACCCGCCACGGGCGCTCCCGGCTACAACGTGTACGTGGGTCTCGACAGCGAGCACGGCGGCACGCACAACGAGGAGGATATAGACCGACTGTTCGACTACTACTACGGCGACCACATGACCGCGCCCGAGGCCCAGGAGCACATGCTCGCCGATGCAAAGGAAATGGTCTTAAATGGCAGAACCGACTTTTCAAGTCTCATCCCGAACAAGTTCCGTGTCCTTCTCGGCAACGACGAGGGCGGCGCCTACTACGCGTCGGAGGCTCTTTCCCCGGCCGTATACCCGATTCTTTGCGTACTTAGCAACATATGGTACTACTTCGCGGTGCTCATGGCCGCGGCCGGGGCTTTTTGCGCGATTACGCGGCTCGAGCTCAGCGTTTTGCAGCTGGCGCCCCTGTATACGATAGGACTCATACTCGCCCAGATGCTGGTCGAGGTTTCGGGAAGATACCATTACTCCATAATTCCGATGCTCGTCATAACGGCGGCATCCTTCTCAAAATCAAACAATGAAGAGGAGAGCGACTGACCATGTGCGATACTCTCGGTTTTGTAAGCGAAGGGAAATCCCTGTTCGCCAAAAACAGCGACAGAAGCCCGAACGAGCCGCAGCTGCTTGAATACATAGGCGCGGCGAAACACTCTGATGACACAATTAAGGCCACGTACATAAACGTCCCGCAGGCAAATGAGACCCACGGGATTTTTCTTTCAAGACCGTCCTGGCTCTGGGGCGGCGAAATAGGCGTCAACGACTGCGGCGTCGCCATAGGCAACGAGGCCGTCTGGACGCTCGGTTCCTACGGCGACGAGGCTCTCACCGGCATGGACATGCTGCGCCTCGCGCTCGAGCGCTCGTCGGATGCCACCGAGGCCGTGAAGCTTCTTACAGAGCTTCTTGAAACATACGGTCAGGGCGGAAACTGCGGCTACGACCACGAGTTTTTCTACGACAACTCCTTCCTTGTTCAGGACGCAAACGCGCTCTATGTCCTCGAGACCGCGGGAAAAGACTGGGTGTACAAAAAATATGACCGCGCCTCCATTAGCAACCGCCTTTCCATAGGCTCCGACGGCGACGCGTACTCCGGAGATAAGTGCAATTTCGCCTTAAAGCACACAGAGCACGTCTACAACATCGCGTCGGGCTCGAGAAAAAGAAAATGCCTGACGCAAAAGTGCCTGGCTTCGGCGGCGGACACATCGGATATGATGGGCGCCCTTCGCGTGCATGATAAGGGCGTATCCAACCCCTTTGCCTCCGGCACGGTCAAAAGCACCTGCATGCATTTCGGCGGCATCGTCGGCGACCACACCACATCGAGCGTGGTTGCGGATATAAAAAAAGGCAGGACCGTCATCTGGGCGACAGGCTGCTCCATGCCCTGCGTGTCTCTTTTCAAGCCCTGGGTATTCGGAGAGGGCGACGCACCGTTCATCAACTGCGGCAGCAGCTACTGGTACGGCCGGGAGATGTTCATACGGAAGCTCATCGGCAAAAAACTGCCGGATGAGTACTATCTCGAAAGGGATTCCATAGAAAAAGGCTGGATTGAGCTTATTGACGGCGGCGCTTGCGACATTACCGGAAACTGCCTCGAAGAGGAGAAGGCCTTTTTCGAAAAATGGTCGAAATACGATTTCGAGCCCGCGGGGGCAGGTTCGGCGTTTTTAAAGCGCTGGGACGAAAAGACAAAGGTTCTGCTTGAAGAAAGGGAAACGGCATTTTGAAAATCTATATCGTCAGACACGGAGAAACCAAATCCAATGCCGAAGGGCGTCTTCTGGGATGGTCCAACGGTCCTTTAAATGACATGGGAATCTATCTGGCCAATCAGACGGGAAAAGCAATGAAGGGAATAAGGTTTGACGCAGCTTTTTCCTCGTCCCTTGACCGCGCATACAAAACAGCGGAAATTATCCTTACCGAAAGCGGCAACGACTGTCCCATCCAAATCGATGACCGTATAAAGGAAATCCACATGGGTGACTGCGAAGGGAAAAAATTCAAGCCGGGTGAATGCGAAATTGACCCCCTGCTTGCAAAAGCCTTTTTTGCATACCCCGAGCCTTCGACCGAGTTTCCCAACGGCGAAAGCATCGCCGATGTGATGGAAAGGTGTCAGGCATTTTTAAAAGAGCTTGCGGCGAAGGATTATGAGAACGTTCTCGTTGCCACCCACGGCTGCGCGCTCAGGTGTATGCTTAATTTCTTATACGATAACCCTTCGGATTTCTGGCACGGCCATGTCCCGTACAACTGCTGCGTGAACATAGTCGAAGCGAAAGACGGCAAGCTTACCCTGACAGGGGACGATGTCATCCTCTACGACAAAAGCCTGTGCATTGACAGATACGCACATTAAATACATCGCGCAAAATCGCGCCCGGTCTATTGACCGAGCGCGATTAATCTGTTGTGTATGTGCCTTTGAATACTTCGAAGCGGCCCTGTCAGCCGAGGTTCTTTTTAAGGAACCCGAGCGCGTTTGCGTAGAAAATGCCGTCCGCCTGCTCCTGGCTGAGGCCTCTTGAGATGATGTAGTCGTAGAACTCCGCGACCTTCTCGGGCGAGTTGAGCCACTCGGGAAGCACGCTGCCGTCGAAGTCCGAACCGAGCGCGAGGTTCTTCTCGGCGCCGAGTTCGAAGAAGCGGCAGATGTGGCGGTAGAGCGTGTCGGGGCTTTCGCAGCTTCCGTCGTCGCAGATGAAGTTGGTGTAGTAGTTGAGCCCTATGAGGCAGTCCCTTTTCACCATCTGGACTATCATGTCGTCGGTGAGGTTCCTTGCGTGCGAGCACAGTGACCTTGCGTTCGAATGCGTCGCCACAAAGGGCTTTGCAGCGATTTCGAGCAGCTCATAGAATCCTGTGTCGTTCAGGTGCGAAACGTCCGCCAGGATGCCGTATTTTTCCATTTCGGGTATAACCTGACGGCCGAAGTCCTTGAAGCCGGCGTCTCCGCCCTTTACTCCCGTGCCTATCTCGTTGTCGAAGTTCCACACGAGCGTTATGCAGCGCACTCCCCTGTCATGGAGATACTTCACATTGTTAATATCCCCGCCGAGGGCAGAGCCGTTCTCAACTGTGAGTATTGCGGCTCTTTTTCCGTCCGCCCAGGCCTTCTCTATGTCCGAGGCGCTTCGGCAGGCAACTACTCTGTCGGAGAAAAGCTCTATCTGTCGGTCGAAGTTGTCCGCGTTGACGCTGAAGAAATTGACTGCGTCAGCGCCGCGGTTTTCGTCCTGGATCCAGATGGCGTAAAACTGCGCCCACTTAACGTCCGAGGGCATGTTGCCGAGAGAAAGGACTCTTTTGGGATCGTCGAGAGTATCGGGGTTTCCGGTATTGGTGTATTTGCACTCCGTAAGGGTGTCGCAGTGCATGTCTATTACAGCATATGGTCTCATAATCAAATCCTTTTTATGGCAAAATTATATAAGTTCTTCGAAGCTTACTATTTCCTTGCTTCTTAAAAATTCACTGTATTTAAGGCCGCGGCCGTCGCATTCCATCTCGCCCAGCTGGTTGTCGTAGGGGTCGCAGCGCCAGCCCTCCGACGGCGGGTCGAAGTCAGCCTGGAAAGCCCTGTTTGCGACCATGCGGTAGCCGTCGATGTTTCCGAAGTAGTACTGGCGGCGCTCCTCGTTCTTCACGCGCTTTGCCGCGGTGCCGAAGGAGGGGTCGGCGTACAGCCAGCCGGCGGGCTCCACATAGAAGCGCGCCCAGTCGTGTCCGCTCATGAACCCGGGCTCCGCTATAAGTCCGCTCTGCCATACAGCCGGAATTCCGGCCGCCCTGCAAAGGGCAATGAAGATAAGCGCGAATACCCCGCAGTCGCCCGTCATGTTTCGCGCTCCCGTCTCCGCTATGGTTTCAAGGCAGAAATAGTCAGGCATGAAGGTGTACGACATGTTCAATGTGATGTAGTCGTAGAAGGCCTTGGCTATCTTGAGCGGGTCCTTCTCGTCTCCCGCAAGCTCGGCCGCCAGTGCCTTTATGTAGGGTGAAAACGTGATGTGCGGGGCAAGTTCCTCCGTATCGAAGGTTTTTTCGGGGAAGCGGCACTCGCCTATTGATTCTATGTCGTTGTATTTAAGCTCCGAGGTGTACGAGTACTCGACCGTGAAGGGATGGTTAGTCGTCATTTCCTCGCACCAGCAGACCGTTCTCTGCGGCGCGTCTTCAGCTGAGATATACGCGCCTTCGGGGTTTGCTTTGATGCTTATGTCCTTCTGGAACCCGCACGGCTCCGGAACCGGAAGCCAGGCCCTTACCTTCATTCCCGGAGTGAAATACTCGTCTTTTATTGCGACGGAGGCTTTTATCGTTATTCTGTGCTTTGTAGATCCCGTCTCCTTCATCTTCTTCATGGAGATGTTGAGGCGGCTTTTCTCGGGATCGGTCACCGCGCTCTCGACGCCCGGCAGCGTTACGCCGGCTCTGAGCGCGAAGGCGGGGTCCGTCTTGCACAGGGTCTGGAAAAAGCGCTCGTAAAAGCGTCTTTCGCCGTTTACGAATATCCATCTGGCCTTTCCGGAATCGATGTAGGCGCAAAACTCCTCTTTCGTAAATTCGGGGATGTACTCTCTTATTTTATTAAGAGCGTCCTCGTCCGAATACGGGAACTGGCCCGGCAGCCTCAGTATCATCTCCCTGTAGGCCGTCATGGACTTTCTCATCTCTGTCGGGAGCTTGTCGTCGGCAAGCTTCAGGTCTATGAGCCTTACGGCCTCGGATGTGTTTCCTATAGTCCGAAATCTTTTTATATTGTCCGGAAGAGAGCACCATGTGCTTGAAAAACAGTGGTTGAGATTCATATTAAATCCGCCTCCGAAATATATAATATCCGGTAATTTTTAAAACTGCGCGCCATGCATAAACATGACGCGCAGCGAAAATTTTACGTACGGCTAATATCAGCCGGCGAACAGTTTGAGCAGTGCGCCCATGGCTATACCGGCGAAGTTGCCGATTGCCGCGCCGAGAACGCCCATCAGAACGCCGATACCGGCATAGGACTGGTCATAGGCAGTGGCAATAATGGGAGCGGATGCAGAGCCGCCGATGTTTGCGACGGATGCGGTGGAGACCATGCACAGATCCCAGTGGAAGAGCTTGGAAAGCAGGAACATGAGAACCGTGTGGACTATGAGAATGAGAACACCGAACAGAACCCATGCGGGAGCTTCGATGAGAGCATTCAGAGGAGCCTGTGTTGCGAGAAGCGAAACAACCGTGTAGAGAAGAACGGTTGAGAGCTGTTCGACTGCGGGGAGTTTTCCGAGCGGGGTCATTGCACAGATAAGTCCGAGAATGGTTACGAACAGAGTTGTGCAGGTGCCCTTGTCGAACATGCCGAGGCCGATGGACTTAAGTCCGGTATTGATTGCAAGGCCGACCTTCTGTGAAAGCGCGGAGACGATGAGGGCAAGACCGATAAGGAATACCCAGTCAGCGCCGGTGGCCTGTTTCTTCTCTTCGGCAACTTCCTTGTTTGCAGCTTCAGCGACAGCGTCGAGCTTGGAAGTGTCAGCCTTGACGGCCTTGTCCCACTTCGGTGCGAGCTTGACAGCCGCAAGAAGAAGAGCTATCCACAGCGAGTAGCAGACCGTATCAAGCGCAAGCGCGCAGGCGTAGGCGCCGCTGTCCACGGGGAGAGCCTCCTGCATGGCCGCCATGTTGGCCGAGCCGCCGACCCATGATGCGTACAGAGCTGCGGTTGCGCCCCAGGTGGTCTCGCCGCCGCCGAGTGCGTTCTTCATAATCGGGTAGAAAATGATGAAGCCGATGGCGAGGGTTATAGAGCCGCCGAGGAAGATTGCGATCATACGTCCGCCGAGCTTTGCGAGCTTGCGGAAGTCGCAGCGGAGCAGCATAACGAAAATCATGCCGTAGAGCAGGTTATTCTTGAGTGAAGAATAAGCCGCGTCGCATGCGTCGGACTTGTAGAGTCCCAGTGTGCAGAAGAGCATGTTGAGAACGTAGATCCATACCAGGGGAGGTACGTACTCGAAGATCTTCCACTTCGCGTACTTCTGCAGGGCAAGAAGAGCGCCTGCAAGGAAGAGAATAAATGCGATGAACATAAAACTGCTTTGAATTGCTGGCATATTATTTTCCCTCTTTCTTATATTTTAAAAAATATTTTTTCTTCTACTGTTAAAAAATCAACAAAGAATGTAGAGATTATCTCATCTCAAAGCCGCTATGTCAAGACAATTCTTTGCTGAAGCAGTGTAATAAAGACCGCTGCCGGATATCTTACCATTATTATATCGCCCGTACGTAGTTGACGATGTAGTCAGTGAATTTGCGCACGGCCGGTCCCGCCTTGTCCGAGGCCGCGACGGCGAGGCCTATCGTTCTTTTGGCCTCTGGCACGAGCGGCAGTGTAAGAAGGCGGTCGTTTCTGCCTTTTAAAAGAAGCTCGGGCATGATGCTTATGCCGAGTCCCTGCTCGACCATCGCTATTATGGCGTAGTCGTCCTTGGTGTAGAACTTGACGTTGGGTTTGACTCCCGCGGCCTCGAGGGCGCGCCTCGCGTCATGGTCGGAGCTCTCGAGAAGGGATATGAAAGGCTCGGTCTCGCACTCGGAGAGCGGGAACTTAGGGTAGTTTTTGAATCTCGAGTCCTCGGGCACTATGGCAAGCAGCCTGTCCTCCATAAGGGTGATGACCTCGCAGTCCAGACTGCAGGGCACGTTTACGAAGCCTATGTCTATGCTGCCGTCCAGTATCCACTGCTCGACGTCGTGGTAGTCGCCGTTCAGAAGCTTGAAGTCCACGTTCGGGTAGTCGCCCTGGAACTTCTTTATTATTCCCGGCAGCCAGTGGACGGCGACCGAGGTGAACGCGCCGACCCTCACGGTGCCGGAGTCGAGGCCCCTTATAGACGAGGCCGTCTGCTCGAGCTGCTCGTAGGCCGTGAGTATAGCGCGGATGGAAGGAAGTATCCTCTCGCCCTCGTCGGTCAGACTCACGCCGCCTCTTCCTCTTATTAAAAGAGGAAAGCCTAAGTCGCTTTCCAGTCCCGAAAGGCTGTGGCTCACCGCGCTCTGGGTGCAACCGAGCTCTTCCGCCGCCCTCGTGAGCGAGCGGGTTTCCACCACTTTTTCGAATATGCCGTACTTATCCATGAATATTTTTCATCTTTCCATGAGTAATATTAAATCTATTTCTATTATAATGCGAAAATCGGCTTTTTCAAGCAATTTGTGCAAAATCACAGTTTGAAAGTGCATGTGCGGCCGCTATAATAGCCACTGTAATTAATTTTCCCGGAGGACTTTTTTATGTTCAGCACAGCAACAATATGCATCCTGATTTCAATAGTGGTATATCTCGCCGGCATGCTTGTCATCGGCATCATATACTCAAAGAACGACACCGCTGAAGACTTCTATCTCGGCGGACGCAAGCTCGGCCCCATTGTCACGGCAATGAGCACCGAGGCTTCCGACATGAGTGCCTACCTTCTGATGGGTGTTCCCGGACTTGCGCTTTTCTGCGGCGTGGCAGAGGCAAGCTGGACCGCCATCGGCCTTTCGATAGGCACATACCTCAACTGGCTCCTAGTTGCCAAGAGACTTCGCAGATACAGCGCCAAGATCGGTGCCATCACGGTTCCGGAGTTTCTCTCGAAGCGTTTCCGCGACAACACCAAGCTCATCGAGATTCTCGGCGCCGCGATGATCATCATCTTCTTCGTGCCTTACGTCGCTTCCGGCTTCACGGCATGCGGAAAGCTTTTCAACAATCTCTTCGGCTTTGACTATACAAGGTCGATGCTCGTATCCGCACTCGTAATCGTCGCCTACTGCGCGACCGGCGGATTCATGGCCGCATCGGTCACAAGCCTTATCCAGGGCATAGTAATGACGATAGCCCTTATCATCGTACTGTTCTTCGGTGCGGGCGTAGCGGGCGGCTGGGACGTTGTTTTTGCAAACGCAAGGGCAATCCCCGGATACCTCTCTCTCGGCGCGAGCACCGATATCACCAAGACCGCCGCGGGCGTCTACACTCCCCTTATGGTGGTCTCCACACTGGCCTGGGGTCTCGGCTACTTCGGAATGCCCCACATACTCATCCACTTCATGGCTGTCGAGAGTGAAGAAAAGATCGCACAGTCAAGACGCATAGGCTCCATCTGGTGCGTCGTGTCCCTGGCGGTCGCGGTCGTAATCGGTATCGTCGGCTACTCCATGGCCAAGGCAGGCGCAATCGCGATGCCCGGCAGCGAGCCCGAGGCCGAAAACATCATGGTCATGGCCGCATCGCTCCTTTCAAAGAGCGGCATATTCCCGGCTCTCGTGGCAGGCGTCATACTTGCCGGCATACTCGCCGCAACGATGTCCACAGCCGATGCGCAGCTGCTCGGCGCAGCTTCTGGTCTTACCCAGAACATCTTAAAGGATGTGTGCGGACTGAAGCTTGACGACAAGAAGAACATGGCACTTGCCCGTGCAACCGTCGTTGTGGTCGCGGTACTCGGCGCCATCTTCGCATCGAACCCCAACAGCTCCATCTTCCGCGTGGTTTCCTTCGCATGGGCCGGATTCGGCGCAACCTTCGGACCCGTAATGCTCTTCGGTCTGTTCTGGAAGCGCGCGAACAAGTACGGCGCAATCGCCGGCATGTTCTCGGGCGCTGCGATGGTATTCATCTGGAAGTTCGTCATCTCCAAGCTCGGCGGAATCTTCACCATCTACGAACTGCTCCCCGCTTTCGTGGTCTCCTGCATCTTCATAGTGGTCGTAAGCCTTCTTACCAAGGCTCCCGAGAAGGAAATCGTCGAAGAGTTCGAGAGCGTTTCCGACTGATATATCCAATATAAAACTCCCATAAAGATAGAACAATCCTCCAGGTTATGACAAAAAGCCTGGAGGATTAATTATTCCGTATCTGAGGCATAAATAATATGCCGCCGCGAGAAGGATCAGTATCAGGAGAATAAGCGGCCATTTTTTTCTTTTTCTTCTCGGCACGGCGCGCTTCAGGGTCTTTCTGAGGGGTCTCGGCTGCATCCACTGCATGAGCTCGACGCCCGTGGACTCGGCCAGGGCCTCGGCGCTGTCGGTGAAGAAGCTGTTGGTTATGACCATCGCCCTGTCGCAGCCGTGGTACTTCGCGCCCGCGAAGGCCTCCTGCACGGCCTTGTTGCCCACGGCGCCGCTGTAGTACTTGCACTGTATGCCGTACCAGTGTCCGCGCCTTTTCGCGACGATGTCTATGCCCTGGTCGCAGCTGGCGCTCGTGACGGACACCTTTTTAAAGCCGTGGCTTTTCAGATAGCCGGCGCAGCAGTATTCGTAATCGTAACCCGTAAAGTTGGACAAATTTCTTTCCTTCCGAAGCAGCGTTTTTCTACCAGACATTATACAAGACCCGCCTGATATTTCAAGCGGGCCAGTTTTTCATTCGGTTATGTAGGCTGTGGGACCGGTCAGATAAATGTCGCTGAAAGTGTCTCCGTCCCTTGAAAACTCGATGCGAAGGCGGCCTCCCGGCATGTCTATGTCGGCGGTGCTGCCGTCAATAAGTTCCCATGCGCTGCAGCTTATTGCCGTGGCGCCCGAGCCCGTGCCGCAGGCGAGGGTGAAGTCCTCGACGCCGCGCTCGTACGTCACGGCCTTTATAGTGTTTCCCCCGAGCGGTACCGCGAATGTTACGTTGGCGCCTTTGGGGAAGGTCTCCGAGTACCGGAGATTCCGTCCCCTTTGTCTGAGGGCTTCGGTATCCGAAAGCTCTTCTTGGGTGCACTTGACCACGGCGTGCGGTATGCCGGGGTTTCCGAGCTCCGTGTACGAGCATTTTTCCTCGCCGCCGGGTACGGACGCGGTGCAGTCCTTTATAAGGACTGATGGATCGTTCAGCCGCACGCGGTAGAGCTCCCCGGTTATCCTGCGTCCTGTGACAAGCCCCGCCGTCGTCATGATCCGGATATTGTCAGGATCTGGAGCGTAGCCGTGCTCGAAGCCGTATCTCGCCACGCACCTTGCGCCGTTGCCGCACATCTCGCCTAGCGTGCCGTCGGAGTTGTAAAAAAGCATGCGGAAGTCAGCGTCGTCCCCCTCGTACGGGCAGACTACAATGAAGCCGTCGTATACGCCGCCGCAGAGACTACGGGCCGTCTCGGGATAGTTTCCCGAGCCGGCCTCGTCGCCTTCCGTTATGACGAAGCTGTTTCCCGCTCCGTGCATTTTGGAATATTTCATATTAAGTATATCTCAGTCGGTAGTTTCGGCTTCGGGATGGAGCTTTGACTGCAGCCAGTCCTTGCCGTCGACGTATCTCGATACTATGTAGGTGGAGACATAGTCCATAGCCGCGTTGACCATCGTTGCGGGAGGATCGACCAGGTCGCCGAGTGCCCATGCGATGGGAAGGGCGATTGCCATCTGCTCGGGGAAGAAGATGGAGCAAAGCACCATCTCGCCCGTGCCGCCGCCGCCGGGGATGCCGCTCATGGCAACCGACGAGAACACCGCGACGATTATTGCAAGAATTGCGCGTCCCGTATTGAAGTCCTGTCCGAACAGGCTGAACAAAAACGCGACCTTTATGATTGCGCTCATCGCCGAGCCGTCCATGTGCATCGTAGCGCCGAGAGGAATGACGACCTCGCTTACGTCCTTGGATACGCCGGTATCCTCGCAGACCTCAAGGTTGGTCGGGATTGTGGCGACGGACGAGCAGGTTCCGAACGAAACCGCGGCCGGTGCGAACAGATGCTTGAACATGACCTTGTCCGCGCCCTTGCCGCCGCCGAAGCGGGCGTAGATGGGAGCGAAGATGAACATGTAGGCAAAGGCCACGACGTAGTAGATGATGAGGGTCTTGCCGTAGGCACCGATGAGCGTCGGGCCGTAGGTCGCGACCAGACTTGCGAAGAAGCCGAAGAAGCCTATGGGAGCGTAGTAGGTTATGATTCTCATCGTCTTCATAAGGCAGTTGTTTATATCCGAGAGAATCTTCGCCGTCATCGTCTCCTTGCCGCCGGCCATCTGGACGCCGAAGCCGAAGAGGATTGCCGCGACTATGAGCGGGAGTATTGCCCTTCTGGAGAACAGCTCCGTGAAGTCGGGCTTGGTGAAGAAGTTGACCACGAGGTTCGCAACGTTGACCGATTCGACCTCGGCCTCCTCAATAGCCTCGAATCCCGCGGGAACTATGGGGATGAGCCTTACTATGACATACATGATGACCGCCGCTATCGCAGCCGTGCACAGGAATGTAAGAACCGTCGTTCCGAGAAGTTTGCCGGCCTTTTTGTAGCTCGCCATGTTCGCGACCGCGCTGGAGATTGAGAAAAAGACCATAGGCACAACGACGCAGAACATCATATTGATGAATATGGTTCCGAGAGGTTCAAGGCATGTGGCGCCGGGCCAGAACGCGCCCGTAACGGCGCCTGCCACCATGCCGAGTACCATGGTCAGCAGAAACCAGTTGTTCTTAAAGAAATTCTTCATAATAAGCCTCCGAATTTTCTTGTTTTGTGTCATCTTGACATTAGTAATATATTCGATATAATATGCAATGTAAATTGAATTTCTTGCTGAAAAGGTTGCAAAAAGTGCTAAAAGAGGGTTATTTAAAAGAGAATTACCACTACTTCCATCTCCGGGACACCGTGGGCGACGAGCGGGACTTCCATTTCCACGAGTTCGACAAGATAGTAATACTCCTGTCCGGCAACGTCGACTACGCGGTCGAGTCCGAGCGCTATACCCTTTCGCCATACAGCGTGCTGACAGTCAAGCACCACGCGATACACAAGGCAATAATAGACACCTCCGTGCCCTACGAGAGGATCATAATATACTTAAACGAGGCGAGATACGCATCTTTAATGCCCGAGGCGGGGCTTACGCGCTGCTTCGACAGGTGCATGTACCTGCCCGAGCGCGCGGTTCTCGAGGAGATAATATCTAAGATTGAGTCGGCGGGCGACGCGGTCATAAAGGAGACCTACATCATACAGCTTCTGGCCGTGCTAAACTCCCTTCAGGGGACGGCGCCCGAGCCGCAGCGCTACGACGCCAAGACCGAGAGCATTCTTACGTATATCAACGAGCATCTCGACTCCGACCTTAGCGTGGACACGCTTTCGGAAATGGCGCACATGAGCAAGTACCATTTCATGAGGTGCTTCAAAAGCTCCACGGGCGAGACTGTACACTCGTACGTGCGGCAGAGGAGGCTTCTTCACGCCTCGCAGCTCATACGCCAGGGCGTGAGCGCGTCGGATGCGGCGGTTTCGAGCGGTTTTGACGACTACTCGGTATTCTACAAGGCATTCAAGGAAAATTTCGGTTTTTCACCAAGGGAGATAAAGGCGTGAAAGATACTCAAAAGAAAAAGGAACGTGCAATACTCGCGGGGCTGTCGGCCGCGTCCATGAAGGAGTCCGAGCGCTCGAGCGATATATCTATGGACGAACTTGCGGCACTCGTCGAGACCGCGGGCGGCGAGGTTGTGGCCCAGGTCATGCAGAACCGTCCGACACCGGATCCCGGCACCTTCATAGGCGAGGGAAAAGTTGAGGAGATGAAGTCGCTAATAGAGGCGAACGACTGCGACCTTGCGGTATTCGACAACGAGCTGTCCCCGTCGCAGATGAGCGTTCTCGGCGACAGGCTCGGCGTAAAGGTGCTCGACCGCTCGGGGCTCATACTCGACATCTTCGCCCAGCGCGCGCAGACAAGAGAAGGCCAGCTGCAGGTGGAGCTTGCCCAGTACAAGTATCTTCTGCCGAGACTGACCGGCATGTGGTCGCATCTGGTTCGACAGACGGCTTCGGGCGGCTCGTCGCCTATAGGCACGAGAGGCCCCGGCGAAACGCAGCTTGAAAGCGACCGCCGGCATATACGCCGCAAGATACAGAAGCTCGAAGAGGAGCTATCCAAGGTCCGCCAGGTCCGCGACACCCAGAGAAGGCGCCGCGAAAAGAACGCGGTCCCCGTGGTGGCGCTCATCGGCTACACGAACGCCGGCAAGTCCACTCTTTTGAATATGATGACCAAGTCCGACATTCCGGCCAACGACCGGCTCTTCGACACCCTCGACACGACGACACGAAAGCTCTGGACGGGCAGCAGGGAGATACTTCTGAGCGATACGGTCGGATTCATAAGAAGGCTGCCCACTCAGCTCGTCGAGGCCTTCAAGGCCACGCTCGAGGAGCTAAAGTACGCGAACATTCTTCTTCACGTGATAGACATATCCAATCCCGAGTGGGAGGCGCAGGCCGAGGTCGTGGATTCCCTGCTCCTTGAACTCGGCGTGACCGAAACTCCCGTTATTAAAGTGTTCAACAAGTGCGACAAATACACCGGAATACTGCCGCACGGCGAAAACATAATCTGCATCTCGGCCGCGACCGGAGAGGGCAGAGACGACCTGATTGAAAAGATAAATGAAATCACCGACGAAAACAGGAACAAGTGAATATGTGGAAAAGCGCTCGCGCTTTCTCGGCATAGTAAAGAAGGTCGAAACCGAGGACGAGGCAAAGGCTTTCATAGCTTCAGTCAAGAAGGAGTACCATGACGCGCGCCACAACTGCTGGTGCTATATCATCTCCGGCAGGGCTGAGCGCTACTCCGACGACGGCGAGCCCCAGGGCACGGCCGGCATACCCATGCTGGAGGTGTTCAAGAAAGAGGGCGTTGAAAATGCCGTGTGCGTGGTGACAAGATACTTCGGCGGGATACTGCTCGGTTCCGGCGGGCTTCTTCGCGCCTACACGAAGGCGGCCAAGGACGCGCTTGCGGACTCTGAGCCCGAAGAGGTGACCGAGATGGAGACGCTTTGTTTCGAGTGCGCATATTCGGATTTTGAAACCATTAAAAACGCCGTTGCATCGTACGGCGGGCAGATAGCCGACGCCGTCTACGGCGAGAAGGTCCAAATAACGGCGCTTATGCCGGATTGCGAAGAATTTAAAAAAAATTTTCTCTGGAAAAAATGAATTTCGGATTTTAATCCGTATAAGATATATGGGAAGGCAAAAAAGGATTTCTTTTTTGACCTCGGATTCCTTGCTCCTCGGCAGAAATAATAACGGTTCTGGCGGGGAACAGTATTTTTTTGAGCCTGCCGTCACGGCATCACATTAAAAAGCGCACAGAATCTGTATATGGGGAGGAACTTCAGTTATTAATTATGAGTATCAGACAGCAGCGAGAACAGCTTGAAAAAACAATAATAGGTCCCTACGGCGTACTGGCCTGCGAAAGCCGCGGCCGGCTTACGGACGAGCCGGAGTGCGAGATACGCACCTGCTTTCAGCGGGACATCGACAGGATAACTCACTCCAAGGCGTTTCGGAGACTTAAGCACAAGACGCAGGTGTTCCTGCAGCCCGAGGGCGACCACTACAGGACAAGGCTCACCCACACGCTCGAGGTAAGCAGGCTTGCCCGCACGGTGTCGAGGGCGCTCATGCTGAACGAGGATCTCACCGAGGCTATATCGCTCGGCCACGACCTCGGTCACACGCCTTTCGGACATGCGGGAGAGCGCGCGCTTGCCGAGCTCTACTCCGGCGGCTTCACCCACTACGAGCAGAGCCTTCGCGTAGTTGACTGCCTTGAAAAGGACGGACGCGGCCTCAACCTCTGCTACGAGACCAGAATGGGCATATTAAACCACACTCTCGGCTCACCCGAGGATACCCGCGAGGCGACCGTGGTGCGGCTCTGCGACTGGATAGCCTTTGTAAACCACGACCTCGACGACTCCATCCGGGCCGGCATCCTTACGGACGACGAGGTGCCCGCATACATCCGCAAATACGTCGGAACGTCGAACTCGCAGAGGATAGACACTCTCGTGACCGACCTGATCGCCAACAGCGGCGACGGGGAGATACATATGTCCGACGAGATGTGGGATATCTTCATGAATTTCAAGGCATACATGTACAGCGACATATACACCAACCCCATCGCCAAGGGCGAGGAGAGCAAGGTATTCGGTCTCATTGAAAAGCTCTACGACCACTACAGAAACAATACCGAGCTTCTCCCGGACGAGTACAGGGCAATAGCGCTGACGGACAGTCCCGAGCGCGCGGCGGTTGACTACATCTCCGGCATGACCGACACCTTTGCAATCGACAAGTACGAGCAGCTGTACATTCCGTTTTCCTGGAAGGTGAAGTAGACATGTTTGACGAACAGTTTCTTACCGAACTTTCCGAGAGAAATCCCATAGAGGATGTGGTCGGGTCGTACGTCAATCTCTCCAAGCGGTCCGGGCAGAACCTTTTCGGGCTGTGCCCCTTCCACAACGAGAGGACTCCGAGCTTCAGCGTGTCTCCTTCAAAGGGGATATACCACTGCTTCGGCTGCGGCAAGGGCGGGAGCGTCATCAACTTCATTATGGAGATTGAGAACTGCACCTTCCCCGAAGCCGTCGAAAAGCTCGCCAACCGCGCGGGCATGAGTGTTCCCGAATACGACACCTCGGAGCTTTCCAAAAAGAGAAAGCGGATATACGAGCTCAACAAGGACGCGGCAAGGTTTTTCTACAGCCAGCTGTCGACGCCCGATGGGAAGCTGGCAACGGACTACCTTTCAGCAAGAAAGCTGAAAGGCGCAACCGTAAAGGATTTCGGTCTCGGCTTTGCCCCCGACACATGGGACTCGCTTAGAAACGCGATGGCCGCCAAAGGCTATTCGGACATGGAAATGTATGATGCGGGCCTTGTGAAAAAGGGCAGGAACGGCGGATTCTACGACGCCTTCAGAAAAAGGCTGATGTTCCCCGTCATTGACGTCCGGGGCAACGTGCTCGGGTTTTCCGGAAGAATTCTCGGCGAGGGCGAGCCGAAATACTACAACTCGCCGGATACCGCGGTGTTCACCAAGGGTAAAAACCTGTTCGGGCTGAATCTCGCGAAAAAGAGCCGCGCGGGATACATACTTCTCGTAGAAGGCAATGTCGACGTGTGCATGCTCCATCAGAACGGCTTTGACTCGGCCGTCGCTTCGCTCGGTACCGCGCTGACGAACGAACAGGCGAACCTAATATCCCGCTTTACGGACGAAGTGGTTCTCGCCTACGACAGCGACACCGCCGGACAGAAGGCGACACGGCGGGCCATAGAGATTTTCGAAAAGCTCAGTGTCAAAACCCGCGTGCTCGTAATGAGCGGCGCCAAGGACCCCGACGAATACATAAAGTCCAAGGGCGCGGCCGCGTTCGGCAATCTTATAGAAGGCAGCAAAGACCAGATGGACTACCGTCTGCAGACGATACTTTCGAAGTACGATCTGGACAATTCCGAGCAGAAGGTGTCATATCTCAGGGAAGCCTCGTCCGTTGTGGCGACCTTCCCCGACCAGATAAAGAGAGAGGTCTACGCAAGGCAGCTCGCTTCGGTGTCGGGCGTAAATCCCGAAGCCGTGTCCAAAGAAATAGAGGCCCAGCGCTCCAAGCTTGTCAAAAGCGCCTCCCGGCGTGACATGCGCGAAACCATGAGGGTTGCACAATCTGCCCAGCCCAAAGACAAAGAGCAGAGATACGAAAACCTGACTTCCGCCATGGCCGAGGAGGGCGTCATCCGGCTGATTGCCAACGTGCCGTCAGTAAGCTGCGATCTTAAGAAGGAGGAGTTTTCCTCCGAGCGGCTCGGCAGCATATACGAGCTTATCCGCCAAAGCGATACCTGCGATTTCGCTCTGTTCTCCCAGATTCTCAGTCAGGAAGATATGAATCTCCTCACCAGGATTTCCGAGGCGGAGCCGATCGACAAGTCAAAACTGGATATAATCATGAATGACTATATTAAACGCATCCGTGCCGAAAACGCAAAGAGCGGCACGACCGATCTGCGGGTACTTGCAGAACAACTAAAAAATGAAGGAAAAGGTTACAAGCCATGAGAAAGAAAGATGAAGGTCCCGTATTCACCCCCGAAGAGATATCGATGATGAACATTATAAAGAACAGAGCCGCCGGAAAATCTCCCGAGGACGAAGACGAAGAGATAATAATCGAAGAGGAATTCGACGATATAATTGACGATGAAGCTGAATCTGAAACTGCCGAAGCCGAAACAGCCGCGACAGAGTCCGGAGCCGAAGAGGCCGCTCCGAAGACAAAGGCCGAGAAGACTCCCGAAGAGCAGCTCGAGGCCCTGATAAAGAAGGGCAAGAAGCGCGGCAAGCTCAGTTCAAAGGACCTTGTCCTTCTCGACAAGCTCGGACTTAGCGAGGACAGAATATCCGCATTCTACGAGGAACTCGAAGCCGCCGGTATTGAAGCCGAAATGGAAATCGAGGAGATTGACTCCCTTCCTCCCCTTGACGACGACGGAATTCTTCCCAACGAGGGCGATCTTGATGCCATCGACGAAGTCACCGACGAGGAGATTATTGAAGCCGAGTCCTTCGCCGACACCTTCGCAACCGATGACCCGGTACGTATGTACCTCAAGGAAATAGGCAAGGTTCCCCTGCTCACCGCTGATGAAGAGGTCGAACTTGCAAAAAGAATGGCAGAGGGCGACGAATACGCAAGAAAGCGCATGACGGAAGCCAACCTCCGTCTCGTCGTATCCATAGCCAAGAGATATGTCGGACGCGGCATGCTCTTCCTTGACCTCATCCAGGAAGGCAATCTCGGTCTTATAAAGGCGGTCGAGAAATTCGACTACACCAAGGGCTACAAATTCTCCACATATGCCACATGGTGGATACGCCAGGCCATAACAAGAGCCATCGCCGACCAGGCGAGAACCATCCGTATCCCCGTACATATGGTTGAAACCATCAACAAGACCATCCGCGTGTCCCGTCAGCTGCTTCAGGAGCTCGGCCACGATCCCACTGCCGAGGAAATAGCCGAAGAGATGGGCATACCCGCCGACAAGGTAAGAGATATTCTGAAGATTGCACAGGAGCCCGTATCTCTTGAAACTCCTATAGGCGAAGAGGAAGATTCTCATCTCGGCGACTTCATTCCCGACGAGGATGCATCCGAGCCGTCGGAGGCCGCAAGCTTCTCGCTTCTGCGCGAGCAGCTCGAAGAGGTCCTCGACACGCTGGCGCCGAGAGAGAAGAAAGTTCTGGAACTTCGTTTCGGCATGATTGACGGCCGCACCAGAACCCTTGAAGAGGTCGGAAAAGAGTTCAACGTCACAAGAGAACGTATCCGTCAGATTGAGGCGAAGGCTCTCCGCAAGCTCCGCCATCCTTCAAGAAGCAAAAAACTGAAAGATTTCCTCAACTAATCCAATCAAGTACGTATCGTCCTAAAACAACATAAAGCGCATAATCGAGTAGGAGCTATGTTAGTTCCTACTCGATTATCATAATTCATTATGGATGAGCTACCCCTGCGGACTTTGTATTTGGAAGTCTTAATAATGACAGACCGGTATTCGGAATTTATGACATTTTCGTCAAAAAGTCCAAATAGAATAATGGCTTTTTAACCCAAATTTCCTACGTGGTTGTCGCAATATATCGGTGCAAATATGGATTTTCATACAATTATCACTTATAATAATGTGCGGAATAGGAAATTCACCGGAGACAGCTTCTCAATTCCTATATCTTACTTTATTTTCCGTCATATTCTTTAATTCCTCAGCAAAATATAAATATTCGGTAGGAGATATTATGATTAAATTCGGCACAGGCGGATGGAGAGCGGAAATTGGAAAAGACTTTCAGATGTCCAATATCCAGCTTATAGCTCAGGCTCTTTCCGACCGCATCAGGGATCTTCGAGAAAACGACAGACCTGTTGTTATTGGCTATGACCGCCGCTTCCTTTCAGATTCTGCGGCAAAGTGGATGGCAATGGTTTTATCAGGCAACGGCATAAAGGTCTGGCTGCTTCACCGCAGCGCACCCACTCCGCTGATTATGCACATGGTTAAGACCAAGGAACTGCACTACGGCCTTGAGATTACCGCATCCCACAACCCCTCCAACTATAACGGAATCAAGATTATCGTGGATGAGGGCAGAGACGCTCCAGTTTCCGTAACCGAGGATCTTGAACGCCGCTGCGCGGACGTCGGAGACATTCACACCCTCAGCCTCGAAGACGCTTTTAGAGACGGTCTGATAGAGTACGTTGAAAATCCCTTCAACAGTTTTCTTGACGACATCATTTCAATCCTTGATCTTGACGCCATCCGAAAGAAGGGGCCGCGTATTCTCTTTGACTCCATGCATGGTTCCTCCTCTTATCCCTTCAACGTTATTTTCTATACCGCCCGCTGCACCGTTGACCAGATTAACGGCAACAAGGACGCGTATTTCGGCGGACAGATGCCTGCCCCCACCGAGCTTACGCTCAGATCTCTTGCCGATCAGGTTGTGGCCGGCGGATACGATTTGGGACTGGGCATTGACGGCGACGGAGACCGCCTCGGCGTTATCGACAGCACCGGCGAATACATTCCCGCCAACGACATTCTTGTGCTGCTGTACTACTACCTGCATGAATACAAAGGCTGGAAGGGTCCTGTTGTCCGCAATATAGCTACCACCCACCTTCTTGACCGCGTTGCCGAAGGGCTCGGGGAAAAATGCTATGAGGTTCCCGTCGGCTTCAAGTATATCTCCTCGAAGATTGACGAGGTTGACGCGGTTCTCGGCGGAGAATCCTCCGGCGGTCTTACCGTCCGCGGACATATCCACGGCAAGGATTCCATCTATGCCTCCGCTCTGTTCGTTGAAATGATATGCAAGACCGGCAAGACTCCCGGAACAATGATTCGAGAACTCAGAGCGCAGTACGGCGATCCGAAGATGGTTGAATACAATGTTCCCCTTCCGCTGGAACGCAAAGACAGACTGACTAAGATGTTCAGCGCAGGAAAAACATCATCGGCAACGGACCTTTCCGCTGTTCCGGATTTCGGGCGCGAAATAGTCAGAGTGAATTATATCGACGGCTGCAAGGTTTATTTCGACGATGACTCCTTTGTTGTCTGCAGACCGTCCGGAACGGAACCCCTGCTCCGTATTTTCGCCGAAGCCCCGGAAGAATCCCAGGCTGAAGCATATATCGAATGCTGGAAGCAATTCCTTGAATCCGTCTGATGACCATGTTTCCTTCGGGCAGGGGCTGACTATTAGCCCCTGCTCTGTTTCCTTAATAATGTTTGTGAGCAACCCTGGCATCGAAATGCCGGGGTTGCTCACGCTTGTACTGAGGTCATTATTTTTCGGGCGCTTATATTATGCACGCCCCTTCATTTTTTGTATGAAAACGGTTTTTCAGTAGATAACCGTGCCGGATTCGCCTTTGAGCGCAAGCGGTGCCTTCTCGAGCGAGCATACGACTGCCTTTCTCGTCTGCTTTGAATTTGCGAACTTTACAGCCGCTCTCACTTTGGGCAGCATGCTGCCCGGTGCAAACTGGTTCTGGGCAATATACTGTTCGGCTTCGGCGCAGCTCATGGCGCTTATTTCCTTCTGATCGGGCGTATTGAAGTTGATGCAGACCCTGTCAACGGCCGTAAGAATATACAGATAATCCGCATCCACTATCTCGGCAAGGCATTCCGAGGCAAAATCCTTGTCTATTACAGCGGCAACACCGCTGTAGTCGCCTTCGGCGTGCTTTATTACAGGTATTCCGCCTCCGCCGCACGCGATGACAACATACTCGTTTTCAAGCAGAGCCTTTATGCTCTCTTTTTCGACTATGTCTACGGGTATGGGGGAAGCTACGACTTTCCTCCAGCCGCGTCCCGCATCCTCTTTGAATGTTTCATCGGGGCTGGCCTCCATCTGTCTTTTCGCTTCTTCCTCGGTATAGAAGGCGCCTATGGGTTTGGTCGGGTTTAAAAAGGCGGGGTCGTCTGCATCCACTTCCACCTGGGTAATGACGGTCGATACGTGATACGGCAGTCCCTGCTTTCTCATCTCGCGAAGAATTGCGTTCTGCAGATGATAGCCGATGTATCCCTGACTCATCGCGCCGCATTCCGGGAAAGGCATTTCAGCCTTTATAACCCCGTCGGCTGCGCTGTGGGAAAGGCCGAGATTGATCATTCCTACCTGCGGTCCGTTGCCGTGCGCCACGACTATTTCATTGCCCTGCTTTATGAGGTCAACAAGTGTTTCGGCGGCAAAAGCCACCTTTTCTATCTGCTCGGCGGGAGTGTTTCCAAGAGCATTCCCGCCGAGTGCGACAACGATTCTCGACATCAGTATTTTATACCCATTTCGTCAAGAACGGATTCGAGCTCTGCCTTTGCAGCCTCTTTTGCGATGTCCGTAAACTGCTTCTTGTTCCTTGTAAAGTAGACGAGAAGGCCTCTCATCGCGGTAAGACGGTTCCAGGACTCCTCCCAGCACAGAGACGCCGCCGAATCGGCGACTTCGTCGGTGACGTCCTCGCCTCTTGTGCAGGGCAGGCAGTGAAGGAACTTGCAGCCGAGATTGCCGAGCTGCATCATTTCGCGGTTGACCTGGTAATCCCCGAAGAGCTTTACGCGCTCTTCCTTGGGCAGCTCGTTTTCGTAAAGGCCGTACCAGACGTCGGTGTAGATGAAGTCGGCGCCCTTAACGCTGTTGCGGTCGTCGGTGACTTCCCATGTGCCGCCGGATACTTTGCAGTTGTCTTCAAGGATCTTTCTGTGGTCCTCGTTGAGCTGGGCGGATTTCGGTCCGTAATGTACGAAGTGCGCTCCGAGCTTTGTGCAGATGAAGCCGAGAGATGCGCACACCTGCGTGCCGTCGCCGGTAAATACTATCTTGCAGTCTTCAAACTTCTTTCCCGCGGGGAGGTTTTCCATCATGGTGATGACATCGGCTATTGCCTGCGTCGGGTGGGTGTAGTCGCTCATTCCGTTAATAACGGGGATTGTGCATGCGTTGGCAAGCGATACGACCGTCTTATGCTCTATGACGCGCGCCATAACGATATCCATGAGTCCGGAGAGAACTCTTCCGGTGTCTTCTATAGTTTCATGTCCGCCGAGCTGAATCATGCCGGGTCCGAGATACTGGGCATGTCCGCCGAGCTGTTCCATGGCTGTTTCAAACGAGCAGCGTGTTCTCGTGGAGGACTGCTGGAAAATCATGCCGAGTGTCATGCCCTTCATCAGAGGCGGATTGTATCCCGCGTTGATGGACTTTTTGATGGCAATCGAAAGATTGATGATATCCATCAGTTCTTCTTTTGTGAAGTCATTGACCGTAATAAAATCTTTCATTATTTCTTTTTAATCCTTTCTAGGGTTTTTGCCCGACAAATCGGACAATAAGAGTCATCGCGGCTATTCCGGCCAGCAGGGAAACGGCCGCGCCGGTCAGCGATGTTGCTAAAAGTATGCAGATTAATGACGTTGCCGCAACCGTCAGCGCATAGGGCATCTGCGTAACGACATGGTCCATTGTCTCGCAGCCGCTTCCGAGCGCCGCGAGAATCGTGCAGTCGGTCATCGGCGAGCAGTGGTCGCCGAATATTCCGCCGCAGAGGACAGATGCCACGCAAAGCGATATGAATTTCACCTCGTCTATGCCCGCGTTCAGGTCGCAAACGGCGAACGCTATGGGTACCGCCATGGGCATTACCATAAACATGCACCCGTAGCTTCCCGTGGCGAATGACACGATGCAGCAGCTGACAAATATTATTGCCGGAACAAACCTGTAGGATATTCCGGAGGAAATTATATCAACGACGTAGAATACCGTGCCGAGCTTCGAAACCACTCCCGCGAGCGACCATGCCAGCACGAGCACCATTATGGTCGGCATCAGGGACGACGCTCCGTCTATATATGCGCTTACGCCGTCGCTTACCGTAAAGAGCTTCTTTACCGCCCCCGCCGCTATTGCGACAATCGACGCGAGAAGCGATGCCTGCAGCAGAAGTTCGATGGTCTCCCCGTCCGTAAAGATGAAGGACAGCAGCGCGTATATTGCTAAAAAGGCTATGCAGGAAAAGGCAATTATGATTCTCGCCTTTTCATTGCCCTTCGTCTCGATGTCCTTGGAGTCGAACGTTATTTTAGACCCTTCCTTTAGGGTTTCGCCTTTTCTTGCCCTTCTTTCGGCTGCGAGCATGGGACCGTATTCTCTGCCCTGAAGGCTCGTGATAAGAATGAAAACAAGGGCAAAGATACAGTAGAAGCAGTAGGGGATGCTTTTAAGAAATACTCCGAACGCGTCCATGTCCGAGCCTGCGACCTTAAGGCCGTCGGATATGACGGATATTTCCACGGCAACCCAGCTCGACACAACCGCTATTCCAGCCATGGGTGCGGCCGTCGAGTCGACTATGTACGACAGTCTTTCCCTTGAAACCTTTGCCTTGTCGGTCAGCGGCTGCAGCACCGGGCCGGAGACGAGCGCGTTGGCGTAATCGTCGAAGAAAAACAGCATGCAGAAAAGCTGCCCAATAAGGTTCGCCTTCCTGGGAGTATTGATCTTCCGGCTGATTTGCTTGGCCGCGGCCTCAAATCCGCCGAGCGACCGGATGACTCCGACCATACCTCCGACCATGGCGCAGAGAATAAGCACTTTTGCATTGTCCGCGTCGGATACGGTTTCCGCAATTTCCGAGACGATGTTTTTGAGAACACTGACTATCGAGGACGAAAAGCCGTTGTAGGAAATGGCCGCAAGCATCATCTCGCCTATTATCAGCCCCGCGAAAAGGGACAGAATAACGTCACCCGTCAGAAACGCAAGCGCTACGGCGAGAACAGTTGGCACTAGGGACAGTACCCCGAGGTACCTCCCCAGCGTTTCCGGGCTGTCCGCATCGGGAATCTGGCCCGATGCGAACCCCAGATATACGGCGACTGTCAGCGCCGCTATGCACAGTATTATTGATATAACTCTTTTGGTTTTCAAAATAATACCTGCCGGATATTAATTAATTCTTCGTTTTCTTTCCCGCTCTGTAGAGCCAGTAGCCGACAGCGACCGTGAGGATGACGCCTATGAGCTGCATCCAGAAGGCATAGCCCGTTACGTCGAAGTCGATGAGGAAGTAGCATGCGAGCGCAACACAGATAAAGCAGATAACGCCGCAGATCCACATGCCTGCCTTTCCGCCGGGCACTTCGTACTGTCTCGGAGTGTCATCCGTATATTTAAGCTTGATGGCTGCCGGGAACATGAACAGATAGTTGAACATGAACACGATTGACGCGAATGAGAAGATTGCCCAGAAGATGTCGTTTGCATCGCCCGAAAGCGCGTAGTTCAGGATAATGAGGGCAGATGACACGGCGCCCATGATGTAGTAGAGATTGTCGGAGGTGCCGTACTTCGGATGACGGTGGGCAAGGAACTTCGAACGCTTGTCAAGCTCCGCGCCCTGGAAGGCCTCGTTGGCGCCGAGACACCATGTGATCATGTTTGCAACGAGTGTGGCAATCGCAAGGATGATGAGAATGTAGAACATCGGCATCTGGGCAGGTCCGAAGACTTTGCAGAGCTCTTCGAGTGCAAAGACGAAACCGTCTACGGTGTCGACGTCCGCTGCATTGATGGCTGCCAGTACACCGAATGTGCCGAAGCAGTAAAGGAATGTGATTGCAATACCCGCAATGATTGTCATCTTGGGTACGGTTCTCTTCGGGTTGTCAATTTTGGATCCGATTGACCCTATGAGTTCAAATCCGAGAAGGTTGTATACGATAGCGCCGACGTATGTGACTGTATCGTCCATTGTCGGAACCCAGTTCTTGATTGAGAAATCGTTTGCTAGACCGTATTTTACGCCGTAGACAATGCCCATCAGTCCGAAGATGACGAGAATTGCCATTTTTACTATTGCCATAATGTTGGAAACGGTAACGCTCAAGTCAATGCCTTTTACGCCGATGAACACTATGACCCAGCACATGAACACCGCGACAATCGCCTGCATGATTATGCTCATGTCGGGGAATATTGCCAGGCTGAGCCATCCGGAAAATGCCGTGAAAACGGCGGGCATCCAGAAAGCAACGTTGATCCAGTACATCCAGCCTACCAGGACAGAGGGGAATTCGCCGAACGCCCTGTTGACCCAGCTGACTATACCGCCGTCATCGGGGTATGTGCTTCCGAGCTCCGCGCTCAGAAGACCGTACGGAATAAAGAATATGATTGCAGAGATAATCCAAACAGTGATTGATGAAACACCGATGATAGCCGGTGCAACGAATGAGTCAAGAACAAGGATTGAGCAGACCGTAAACAGAACGGTGCCAACCAGGCTGACTTTTTTGTTGTCTTCCATTATTATTCTCCTATTTTGTTATATTCACAGCTCAGGCCTTCGGCTGCTGCTGTGTAATGCAGTGAATGTTGCCGCCGCCGTAAGCAACCTCTTCCGTTCTTACGCCGACAACCTTGCGCTCGGGGAACATTTCCTGAACCTGCTCAAGTGCAAGTGCGTCGTTCTCGTCACCGTACTGGGGAACGATAACGCCGTTGTTGACTATGAGGAAATTCATATACGATGCGATGGATACCTCTCCCTCTTCTCTCGGAAGCGTTCCTTCGATGCATTCTATCGTATCGGCGCCCTTGAGATAGCAGGGTTCCTTGGAAAGGCAGAGCTTCCAGACTTTGAGCTTTCTTCCCTTGGCGTCCGTTGCTTCGCACAGAGTCTTGTAAGCCGCCTGCGCCTGCTCGTAGAACGGATGGTTCTCATCTTCCGTCCAGATGCATGCCACTTCTCCCGGACGGATGAAGCATGCCACATCGTCTATATGTCCGTTTGTCTCGAACGGGTCGATACCGTCCTTTATCCAGATAATCTTTTCAAGATTGAGGTATTCCTTCAGCTGCGCCTCTATCTCTTCTTTTGTCATATCGGGGTTGCGTCCTTCGGAAAGGAGGCACATCTCCGTCGTCAGAAGGGTGCCTTCGCCGTCGACATGGATGGAACCGCCTTCAAGGACGAATCCGGGTGTGCGGTATGTGTCGACTCCTTCGATCTCGCAGACCTTCTGTGCGACGAGGTCGTCCTGGTCCCACGGGAAGTAAAGTCCGTCAACAAGTCCGCCCCAGGAGTTGAAGTCCCAGTCGATCGCTCTTACTTCACCCTTGTCGTTCTTGACGAAGGTCGGTCCGCAGTCACGTATCCAGGCATCGTTGCTCGTCATTTCGACAACACGGACTTCGCTCGGAAGCTCGTATCTTGCGTGCTGGTACTGTGCGGGGCTGACGCACATCGTAACGGGTTCAAACTGTGAAATTGCCTTGGCAACTTCGGTGTAGGCCTTCTGCGCGGGTTTTGCTCCGTTTCTCCAGTTGTCCGGGCGTTCCGGCCACAGCATCCAGATCTGTTCCTGTTCCTCGAATTCGCCGGGCATTCTGAAACCGTCGGCTTTCGGGGTACTGTCAATTCTTTTTGCCATTTTATATTCCTTTCGTACAAATAATTAGTTTCTCACTGCATATTATTTAAGCAATTTTTATATTCAATGTCTATTGTTTGCCGAATCCTGTAACGCCGTAACGCAAAAAAGTGCCTTGTTACATTCCGAGGAACAAGACACTCTTTTTTTCGGTTTATGTCAGTCGGAGACGACTCCGGGATTCTGGGATATTCTTTTGTACAGCAGTGTTTCCATTATCGCGACCATACCGCATCTTGACGTAATATCTATGCCTTCATAGTCAATCTCGTCGGCAAAAACATAGAAATTCAAATCGCTCAGGTTCTGTATGGCATTGTTGTCCGACCTTGTGATTGACATTATCGTCGGAGTCGCGATTGCGAAGATACGCTCGATCTTGTTGATGACGGAACGGTTGTTACCCGTATAGGAAAGAACCAGGAGCACATCGTCCCTTTTGATTCTGTTCAGGACGGACTTGAATTCGTACTCCTCCGCCGGCATTTCAACATTAAATCCGACGGATTTCAATAGTCTGTAGAAATATCTTCCTATCTCCTGGGAAAGTCCTTCAGCCAGTATATAGATGCTGGGGTTGCGGTTCATTATAGCGTTGAATTTGTTGACTTTATCGTCGGAAATTACTTTCAGGGCTTCGATGACATTTTTCAAGTAGCTTTCGCTGTATCTGTCCCCTGTAACAACCGTCGGAATATGTATTTTGCGGCTGTCCTCCTCCGTTTCCTTTACGGCGTCAATGAAGTCCGCATAACCGTCGTATCCAAGTTTCTTTACAAGTCGGAATATGGATGTCGTGGAGACAAAGCAGACGTCCGAAAGGTCCCTGATACTCATGTTTTTTACGACGTGAAGGTTCTTCATGATATAGTTCAGGGTGTTTTGCTCCGTAGGTGAAAGCTTCGGCATGCTTTCGCTGACCTGGTCATAAAACTGCATGGCAAATACTCCTGTTAACAAGAATGAAACAATGTTACAGCAACTGTTACCAACATGTCAAGTCAGCTTTTCCAGCCTGTTTTGTTCCTTTAATACACTTCCGTTACGTCAAAGTTAATATCTCCGGCTACTTGTCTGTTGTCCATACTCCAAGGGGCTTGAAGCCGTATTGAATCCTTTGCCGGCCTTTTTTCCAATGCTTCGGTTATTCTTATTCCTTATGATTCCTGACCCACTCAAGAAGGCCTTCGTAGTCCATACCACCGTCCGCCACGGAAAGCCCCACATCGACAAGTTCGGCATCAGTACAATGAATGCGGATTCCATTCATTTCGAGAAACGACAGCATCACATATATTCCAAACAATAACTGGAATATCGGATATAAAATGGCCGGGTCTTTTTGACCCGGCCGAAGCTTTATTCTTTTATTTTTTTGTACAGTATTGGGCCGCATTACAGGTATTTGGCCAGAGTCTGCTTGAGTTTTTGGATGTCTATGGGTTTGCTTACGTGGTCGTCCATACCGGCTTCAATCGACTTCTGACGGTCTTCCTCAAATGCGTTGGCGCTAAGGGCAATAATCGGGATACGGCTGTCCGGGAATAATTCCCGGATTATCTTCGTGGCCTCATATCCGTTCATTCTCGGCATCTGGATGTCCATGAGTATGCAGTCAAAATAGGATGTACCGCGTTTTTTTACTTCCGCAATAGCCTCTGTCCCGTTTTCGACGGCAACAACGTCGGCGCCTTCATCCTGAAGCATTTCCTGGGCTATTTCACGGTTAAGGTCATTGTCTTCAACCAGCAGAAACATCTTTTTTCTCATCGTGAAGTCAGACGGCATCGATTCTTCGTCATCCGAATCAGCCGCATCCACATCACGCGTCTCGAACGGCAGATCTATTCTGAATGTCGTTCCGATTCCGAGCCTGCTTTCACACTCTATCCTGCCGCCCATCTTGTCAACAAGGGACTTCACGAGCGCAAGACCGATTCCGGTACCCTGAATACCGCTTTCCGTTGAGTTCTTCTCTCTGGCGAATTCCTCAAACATATGCTTCTGGAACTCTTCGCTCATTCCCTGTCCGTTATCCGAAACGGTGAATCTGTACAGGGGATTGCCGTTTGCTTCTTCATCAAGTTCGCAGACGGAAACATCGATTTTGCCGCCGTCATGCGTATACTTGATTGCGTTGGATATGACGTTGACAAGTATTCTTTCCGTATGCGAGAAATCCACATAGTTGTATCTGTGCTTTATGTCTCCGAACGAGAACTTCAGGTCTATGTTTTTCGCTTCCGCAAGCTCGCGGAGCATGGGCTCTATTCCGACAAAACTGCGGTACATATCAGATTTGTCCCTGGAGAACGTAATGCTTCCGCTCTCGATACGCGACAAATCCAGAATGTCGTTGATGATGCCGAGCAGCGTGTGTCCCGACAGGTCAACCTTGCGCAGACTGTCGAGCGCCTTTTCCCTGTTGTCTATATCCTTGATGGCTCTGTTGTTGAAGCCGAGGATTGCGCTCATCGGGGTACGGATATCATGGGACATGTTGAACAAAAACGTGGATTTCGACTTGCTGGCGGCTTCCGCATTGGAAAGAGCCTCTTCGAGCTGCTGCCTTCTTTTCTCTTCTTCCCTGACCTGATCGTCACGGTTTGTGAATGAGAGAATCACGTTCTTTGCCGGCTCCGATACGGGTTCGACCTTGATCATGTTCATCTCGACCCACTTCCACTCCCCGTTGTAGTTCCGGCGCAGCAGAGTTTTTATGGATCTGGTATCAGCAAGGTCCCTGCGTACGTTGTCAAGGTCGGTGTACCGGTAAAGTTTGTCCCTGTCCTCCTCATGGATATAGGCGTCGGCATACTCGCGGATGGCTACGGAAAAATCACGGTACTGCTCAACGAGCGGTTTAACTCCGACGGCTTCGTCGGTGATGGAGTAGATGTTGAACGAATCATTGTCGAGATTCAGCGTGTAGAGACTCAAGCTGTCGCTTGCAAGGCCGCCTATGACCTTGAGCTCGTCTTCAATATTCTTTTTGTATTCCGCCTCGGTGCGGATTCTTTCATCGGTATAGAAGACGCCCACAAGAAAATGACTGTCGTCCCCGGCTTTTCTGACAACCTTTACCCTGTACCATACCGGGCCGTCTTCTCCTATCAGGCGGTAGTCGATTGTAAACTGCCCCTGTTCGGCAAGGGTATTTCTGATGTATTCCCTGTTGCTGAAGGTGTCTCTGATCAAATCTCTGTCGTCGGGATAGACGACTTTCTCGACATCCTTAAGAGTATCAGCATAGAAATTTATGCCCTTTTCCATTTTGACGAGCACGTCATCGAAATATGCGCTGTCATAGGAGAAGATTTCATATTCACCCGTCTCCATGTCGACGTCGAATATCGCCTGGAAGTCGTCGGACAGTTCCATGACTCTCGCCATCTGCTCTTTCTGTTCGGCTTCCCTTTCGTCTCTTGCAATCTGCAGTCTGTTCTGCAGCACACGGTCGTTTCGGCGGTTGAGGATTGAAATAACGAGCAGGCATACAAGGAGAAGCAATGCCGCCGTACCGAAAGTGAAGAGCATCGGATAGTACTCGATGAAGTCTTTAAAGCTGAAATCGCTCACGAACGAACCGCACCATTTTTCGTTGAGGCCGCTTAAAAAGCCATCCCGGCTGAGTTCCTTAATAACCCCGTTAAGCTGCCGGGCGAGATCTGCGTCAGCTGCGCTGACACCGATTGAAAGATGGGAACCCGTTACTTCACATGAAGCCTTTATATCCGAAAATCCGTTGTCTCTGATGATTTTTCTTCCTATAGGATACTTCGCGATTACGCAGTCAACATCTCCGTTCTCGAGGGCGGCAAACGCGTCCGTATACGTGGGGAACGGGCGGCAGGCGCCGGAAAGCCCGAAATCCTTCAGAGGATCTGCGCCGGATATGATGCCTATGCTTATATCGTAAAGGTCCGAGACGTGTTCCACGCTGCCTTTGCTGAATGCGACCCATGAGTTGCTGACGACCGGGATGGAATTGCTTATTCCGGCAAGTTCCTCCTCAAAAGTCGTGCTCATTACGATATCCGCTTCACCGTTTCTTATCTGCTCGAGACATTCTGAATAGGTCAGCAGCCTTATATCCACATTCTTTTCAAATCTGTTGGCTATCTCGTTTATAAGTTCCACGTCATGGCCGGTAGGTGCTCCGCTGTCGTCCCTGTAGGAGAACGGCGCATAATCGTAGTCCATTACAACGGTAATGGTTTCGTCATAACAGTTGTTTGCCTGCACGGACACGACGGGCTCTTCGTATATCATTCCTAGCCTAAACAGCACAAGCACAGCCGTTGCGGCCACCATGACGGCAGCCACAATACAGGTTATGATTCTCAGCCTTTTGCGGCCGTTATTCTCGGCATCGTCCGGAAGTCCGGCACCGTTATTAATAATGTCTTTGGATAAATGATCCATGTTATATTCTTTCCTCTTTGGCGGCGTTTATTTCACCCGGCCTTCTCCGCTTTTTTCTTTTTGAAAATCATGCTGCGGAACAGAATCACGTTCATGACGACGAAGAACACCGCCATTATTTCAAGAACAAGGACAGGCCTGTCAGGCGCAATGGTTGCCAGAAGCATCAGCGGAAAACCGAAAACCATCGCCGGGAAGTTCATGTACACCATGTTCTCGGACGCCGGCGTTTTAAACTCCGGGTCCAGTTCGCGCAAAAGCATTACGCCCGTGCTGGCCGTTCCGGTCAGCATGCCGTATGTAACCATAAACTGTTCCTCTACATATTCCGGATACAGTTTTTTCGCAATATAGTATGAATAGTTATAAGTCAACACCGCGCCGGAAACCGCCAGAATCAGAATTACAAGCCAGTAATCCTTGAGAAGGCTTATACGGATGGCGGCTATACCCGCGACAATCATAATATCGAAAAACAGTCCGCTCAGTCGGGTCATAAGGAACGAGTTTATATACTGGTGCCTCACTATTCCCTTTTTCATCAGGAGATTGTTTATAGCCTTGATGATGACCGCCGCGATGACGCCCATAAGGAAATTGAACCCGAACACTACGGATTTCATGGACTCGAACAGAGTGCCCAGCCCGGTCATCATTCCGTAGGCAAGAAGATATGCCAGACATATCAGCACCAGCTGTATGGTCAGTTTATCAACGCTGCCGTTCATCGGACTTTCATTGGCGCCCATTATTTCCTGAAGGGAAAGGGTCTCCGATTCTTCTTCGAAAAAGGAATGGTGTTTGAAGCCTCTTTTGCGTAAAACGTTCAGATGCACGACTCCTCCGAAGCTGGCGCTCAAAAAGCCCAGCGCGGCAATGGTGAGTCCGAAGCTTCTTCCACCTACGAAACCGTGTTTCATTTCATAGATATTGCCGTAATTAAGAGCCTGTCCCGTACCCTGGCCGTAGCCGAACGGGAGCAGCGCTCCGGCGGCGGGAAATATTTTCTTTGAAAACATGGCGGCGACAATTGTAATCCCAAGTCCCAGCACACCCTGGAGAAGGTAGGATGACACGACCGTCACGCCGGTATCGAAAATCTCGCTGCTGCGCTTTTTGCTGAATTTGGCTTCGGACGGTTTCAGCGTCGTTGCTATAAATCCCAGGGCCAGTCCGTGGTATGTGAGGACTTCCAGCGTTCCGGCGCCGTTTTTACCGAAGAACGGGGCGCAGAACATATTGGTGCCGGTAATGCTTTCGTAGATAATGCCGGCTATAAGCAGGATCAGTCCGCCGAGCACAGACGAGGGAATCAGGAATCTCTTCAGTACCGGCAGGACTCTCTTGAGTCCGTTCGCCACAAGCAGGCTGCCGAGAAGAACCGCCATAAGAGTGACGGCACCCCATATCTCATGGTCCCAGAAATTATAGTTTTCCATATAAGTACCCCTTCTTGGAATATAGTGTAGATAATGCGCCATAATTCAAAAAGCTGCTTTTCATACTTTATCATATATACCACCGGCGTGCACGGATTTCTTTGAAAAAAACAACGTCTTTTCACCGGAAACGGCACAAAAAACCGCCTGTCCGGGCAATATGGCAATATTTGCATATATTTGCAGAAGAAATCCTTGCTTTTTATATGCCCTTGTGTTATATTTCTCCTTGCGTCTTGTAACTATCCGCAACGGAAATCAAGGCAGCACAAGATAGGAGTTGTTAATTATGAAAGAAGGCATTCATCCCGATTACAAGCCCTGTGTTATCAAGTGCCAGTGCGGCGCGGAATATGTCACAGGTTCAACAAGAGGCGACATGACAGTTGAAATCTGCTCCAAATGTCACCCGTTCTACACCGGAAAGCAGAAGCTCGTGGATACATCCGGTCGTGTAGATAAGTTCAACAAAAAATACGGCATCAAATAATTCAAGTATATTAGTCTCCGGTCAGACAGACCGGAGTTTTTTTTATCCTTTTTATCCGTACCCGGGCAAAACATCAGCAGTCTTCCGTTCACAGCGCCGGTACGCAACGGCTCGCTGAATGATAAAGATTGAATAACATCGCGCATCTGCTATAATTAATTATACTTTCCACAGAAAATCACTGACTCGAGGTTGTTTCAATGAAAAAATTCATTTCTCTGTTTCTCGCGGCGCTCCTGCTTTTGTCTATGTGCGCGTGCTCTTCAAAAGCTTCTGTTCCCGACGCCAGCACGCCTGCCGCAGAAGAAGCCTCTGCAGAAGCCGCTCCGGACGAGGAAATACAGGTTCCGGCTGCCGCGGAATCCGCCGAGGACTCTACGAAGCTGCCGGCCATTACCTATTACGCTCCCGAAATTCCTGATGTTCCCGATTTCCCCGAAGGCGAGGAAGTATTCACCCTTGCTACCGGAACGGAATCGGATAAAAGCTATACCTACGGAAAGATTATGTCCTCAGTGTTCCGCGATTATGTCGGAGTGAACATTAATCCTGTTCCGGTAAAAAGCGGTGATTTCAAGGACGTTATCTATGAAGTGTGCAATTTCAACGCGTCGATAGGAATTGCAACCGAGGACCTGCTCCGCGATGCATTGTTCGGTACAGGCTATTTTGAAGGCGAACCCGAAAAATATGTCTACGCAATCTGCAGCCTGTATCCGACTTCTCTCGTCCCGTACACCGCAGATCCGGACATCGTTACTGTTTCGGACATAAAAGGTCACTCAATATTTGTCGGCAGGAAAGGCGGACAGATTGAGCATACCGCGGATCTTCTTCTCGATACCGCGGGTATAGGGAACGGTGATGTAGTGAAAATCTATGACGATACCGGAATAAGCGCGACGGATGCGCTGGAAACAGATATGGCGGATGTCGCATTCGCCCTGGTCGCCAACGGCTATGAGTATTCTTCAATCAAGGATACGGGGCTGTATATCGTCACTGTACCCGATGAAACCTCTGTCGAACTTGCTATCAGGGGTTCAGCCTGGTCAGCCCTTAATGACCTTGCCGCACAGGGTGCCGGAAACATCCGCTGCATAGGTGTCAGAACTATCCTGTTCAGCTACGGCAATTTTCTTATGCTGACGGAGGGCAACTGTTCCATAAGTTCGGCTCTATACGATAACAGGGAAATAATTCAGGCATATACCGATCTCGGCTATTATCTCACGCCGTCATACATGGCACTGGCGAAACTCCCATATCACGAGGTCGAGAGCAACTTCTATCATCATTATGATGTCGATGTGAAAATCAACCGTGAAGATTTCAAATGAGTGTGAAAACAAGTCCACATTCTGACACACAGTGCCGATAAAATATTATGAACTGTCTTTATCTGAGGCACCCTCTTCCCCTTTGAAATACAAGTATTATTAAATTTATATGTTTATCTAATGAAAGGATGCGGGTATTCCGTATAAACAGTCATCCGGCATTCAAGGCGGATACCCGGACAAAGAAAATGAAAAGGATACTCTCTGCACTTTTGACTCTTCTTTTAGTCTTTTCCCTTTGCGCATGCGGCGGAAATAAAGCTACCGCGGATAACAATCCGAGCGTTACTACTCCCAAAGCATCATACTCGGATCTTGTAAAGGCCGTTCCCCTTCTCGGAATAATAAAACCGGGAATGAATTACGAGGATGCCTATGCCGAAATGAAGAAGCTCAGCTCTTATGCAAGCATAGACGGTGAAAAACTCAGTGCTTATGTGGGAGAACCGGACGGCATAGCTTTCGGTAACCTGATGGCGGACAGTATTTACGCCGAATACGGTGATGACGGTATAGTCAATACCGTTTCACTTGTAAATATCCACGTTCCGGGCAAAGCTGCGGAACGTGAGCCTGTGGAAGTTATAGCCTCGGTTGTTGAAGAAGCCACCGGCGTTAAAGGTGAGTACACCGAGTTTTCCGAAAAAAGCTTCGATTATGAAAGCAAAGAATACAAATGGATTATGGATGACTATGCGGTTAGCGCGGAAATGTCCGATATTCTGGGCGCCGAAAGGCTTGAATTCGCCGTAAGGTTCAGTGACAGTTACAATATTGCGGCAAAAACGGAGGCCGCTCCTGAATTCGTTGCGCAGTCCGGTTCCGCTTCGGGTGACAGCACATCCGGTATTCCCGTATTCCCCGTCAACGGCACTCCTCTTAACATGGAGAAACTGGACGCAGCGGAACTGTCGCAGTACATAGGCACAACCAAAATAGATCCTGCCGGATGGGAAAGCAGTTACGGCTGCGCTCATATACAGACCTACGGCGCTCAGACTTATCTCTTCCCGATTACCCCTGCCAAGTATCTCAATTTTGATAATACATCACTGCAGATGCAGCTTAACTTCAGTGACAGCAGCGGTGCACTTTCCGCTGTCATGTATTCTGTCGACTGTGCCGACAGCGCATCGCTCTTCGCCTTGCTCGAGGCGATGGAGGCTCCTCTCAAGGAGTACGGCATGCCGGATTATGCTGCCACGAGCGCAGCCTTTGACTATTCTTCATTCGAAGGCCTCTCCGCCGAGGACTTTTCGGCCGAAGACTTCCTGAATAACGATGTCATTCAGGCCCAGATGAACTCCACTGTCAAGTACGGCACTTTTTCACAAGCGCTCAGCGCTTTTGAGGCAAGCGCTGACGATATGGAATTAAGCGTATCATACTTTCTGGACGGCTGCGATGTTTCTGTCCATGCTGTCAGAAACAACGGTAAGTTGAGCGCTAATGTCTCATATAACGCAAACAATTACTGATCACCGGCAGTAATCCTGCAGATACGGCGGCACCAGTCTGTGAATTCACAGCCGGTGCCGCCGTTATTTTCTGCAATAATCCTAAGAACATCCCGCGTCATCGCCCTATCGGGGGAAAATACATCCGGACATCATCAGGCTTGGCGCTTTCACACTTTTATTCCCTGCCCGTTGTCCAGGAAGTAGACTACTGTTTCCTTTACAGGTTTTCCGAACACCCTTGCAAGGGCTTTTTCATATGCCATGAGCTGGGGCTTGTAGTACCGGACTTTTTCAGCTGTCTCGGCATCTGACGAAACGCGGTCCGTCTTGTAGTCAATAATTACAATCCCGTCATCTTCCTCTATGCAGCAGTCGACAACGCCCCTGAGCATTATTTCCTCGCCCGGAGCCCTGTTCATCAGTTCGTAGGCGTCGCAAATAATCGAAAAGCCGAATTCCCTGTAGAGATGCTCCGCCGCCTTCATTCTCGAACCGAGCTCGGAGCCGAGCAGTGTCTTTATTGCCTCCGTATCAACGGCCGATGCCTGTCTCTTCGTTATGAAGCCCTCGTTGAGAAGCCTCACAACTTCGGCGTCCACGTCGGCGTTGAAATTGATGTGCTCAAGGCAGATATGTGTTGCCGTACCTCTTTCGGCTGCGCTTATCGGCTTGCCCTCGGTGAGATATGGCTTTTTCGACACTCTCTTTTTTACGAGCATCTCTGCGTCCGTATTTTCGGCTTCGAAGCGCTTGAGTTCCGTGGCGACTATGAGCGACGGCAGGGTCACCGCCTGGGCGTATTCATATTTGAAATCGAAATCCTCCAGAAGCTCCGCATCCGCGTCGGCGTGTTCCTCCCCGGCGGCCGCAGCCTGACCGGTTATCCCGTCTTCGGTAAGTGAGACAATCTCGGTCTTCATCGTTCCGGCATAGAGGAACCATGTCAGCGGACAAAGCGCGTTTTCAATAATCGCGTCGGGGGCTTTTTTTATCAGTTCCTCGGGTTCCTTCACGCAGGCGGTAATGTACAGCCTTTCAGACGCGCGGGTGAGCGCAACGTACATAAGCCGCATCTCCTCGGAGCGCGTTTCCTTTCTTATACGAAGAGCAATCGCATTTCTCGCAACCGTGGGGTATGTTATTTTTCGCTTTACATCCACGACCTTCGGTCCTAGACCGAGTTCCGGGTGCACGAGCACGGTGTCCGCCGCATCGCTGAAGTTGAACTGATGGGCGGTGTCGCAAAGAAACACGACCGGGAACTGCAGGCCCTTGCTGAGATGGACTGACATTATTCTTACCGAGTTGCCCGAAACGGTGCCGGCGGAAATGTCCGCTCCCTTTTCACGAAGCCGCTCGATGTACATTATGAACCTGTGCAGTCCGTGATAGCCTTCGCCCTCATATTTCGCCGCTATGGCAATCATCTGCATAAGATTGGCCATTCTCTGCGCCCCGTCGTCCATCATCGAGCAGATGGCTTCGGCGTCGGTGTCGTTTAATATCAGCCGTATGAGGTTCTCCTCCGTCATGTCCGGAGCCAGATGCCTCAGTTTCTTCAGTTCTTCAAGAAACTCTGCGCACTTTTCATCGAAAGGCGCGGATTTTTTCATGGCGGTGTAGAAGTCGGATTCCGTGTCGTATTTTCTCATCCCGCTCAGCTCGTCGGGGGTGAAGCCGAAAAACGGAGACCGAAGCGCCGCTATAAGATGAATGTCGTTGTGGGGATTGTCCAGCACCTTCAGTATGGAAATGAGCGAGGACACCTCCGTCATGTCAAAGAATCCCCCGCTGTTTCCGAACGATACCGGGATGTTGCGCGCGGTGAACTCTCGCCTGAATATGTCTCCGTTCTTTCCGGGGCTTCTCATAAGCACCGCTATGTCGCCGAAGCCGTATTTCCCGGAGGACACGATCTCAAGTATCCTTCCGGCGACGTACCTGGCTTCGGTGAGCACCCTGTCTTCGTCATCGGACGCCCGGACCAGCAGTATCTCGGGCTCGTCGCCATCGCCCGCGCAGTCCTGTTTGCCGAATACGAGCTTGTTTTCGCGATAGTCGGTATCGCCGAGGTCGTCGGTCATGATGTTTTCAAAGACTCCGTTGACGGCGTCTATTATTTTCTTTTCGGAGCGGAAGTTCTCGCGGAGGTATATCTTTTCGAAGGCGCTCTCCGGCGAGAGCTTTGCCTTGAATATTCCGGGGTCCGCCAGTCTGAATCTGTAGATGGACTGCTTTATGTCCCCGACTACGAAGAGGTTTTTTCCGTCCCGGGATATCTTTCTGAATATCTCGTCCTGGACCTCGTTCACGTCCTGGTACTCGTCGACCATTATTTCCTCGTAGCGCTGCGATATGTCGTTGCTGCGCAGAAATTCCGCGGTCATGTGCTCGAGGTCGTTGTAGTCCAGAACGTTGAGCCTTCTCTTGTCTAAAGAGTACGCATCGTCAAAATCCAGCGTGAGACTTAAAAGTGCCTCCATGGTCGGTGCGGTGGAGCGGATCTGGTCTATAAGCTCGGCCGAAGACTCCGAGAACATGGCGAGAATCTTTTCTATTTCGTCCTTGCACTTTTTTCTCTTGTCCTTGACCCGCTTTGAAAGGTCCTCGTCCGGAGAGTTTCGAAGGGGCTTTAGTCTTTCACTCTCCGGCGTGAAAGCTGCGACGGCGCCCCAGCCTTTTTCCGCGAGTTTTGAGATGGTGCGAAGGTTGTCGCCGATTACGGATATGGACTCGCCGTAGGCGTTCATTATTTCCGGGACATCCTCCATCGCAAGAAGAAGGGCGTCCGTCTCGCGTGAAAGGAAGTCGCACTTTGACGAGGCATAAGACAGTATTTCCCTGCCCCACATGGTGTCGGATATGTCCGAATAGTCCTCCTTAAGCGCGGCCACGCAGTCAGCCGCCCACTGTCTGGGGCTTGAATGGCACTGCATCTTTTCGTGAAGCGACAGAACAAGCTCGATGAGCCTGTCGTCGTTTCTGCCTACGCCCACGGTGTTGACCAGCTCCTCAAAGCCGGGGTAGGCGGCCATGTCGTCGTAGCGCTTTTCTATGACCCGCTCTATAATTGCGGCCTTCATGTCGTCGTAGCGTTCCTCGCTGAGTATGCGGAAATCGGGGTTTATATTCATCTGGTGGGCGTTTTCCCTGAGAATGCTGCTGCAGAAATGGTGTATCGTGCCTATCTGGGCGCGGGAAAGCAGGGCTTCCTGTCTTTTGAGGCCTTTTTTGCGCAGTTCCTTGCTGATTCTGCCCTTGAGCTCGGCAGCCGCGGCTTTTGTGAAGGTAATAACGACGAAGCGGTCTATGCTCTGTCCCTCGTCGGCCACCATGCGGATAAGCCGCTCGGTTAGAACCTTTGTCTTTCCGCTTCCGGCGCCCGCGGATACGATTACGGAACTGCCGCGGTGGGCAACCGCACTGGATTGAGAATCTGTAAAACCGATATCACTCATTGCCTTCGTTCTCCTTTTCGATCAGTTCCCATATTTCGTCGTTCTTGAGTTTTTCAAGTACCCGTATCTTCTCGCCCTTCTCGCCGTCGGCAAAGCCGCAGGTGGAGGCGTACTCGCAGAATCTGCACGCATGTTCGCTCTCGCTCTTCTTGTAGGGGTCGGCCTCTATGGCGCCGTCCCTTATCTGGCTCTCCATGTTGGAGAGCTTTTCCTCTATGTGGGCGTAGAGCTTTTTGAACTGTGCGGCGCTTATCGGTTCGGAGGTGGGTGAGAATATTTTCTCATCGCCCGTTTCCCATGCCTCTGGCACTCCGCCGTCGGCAAGCATCAGGCCGGTTCTTCTTACTTCCTTGCGTCTCTTGTCCGTAAGCTCGGCGTCGGATATGTCGGTCTTGGCGCTTATAAAAGGATCTCGCGCCGGCACGTACATCACACCCGCCGGGACGTATTCGCCGCCGTCGCACAGGGAATCAAGGTACATGAGCATCTGCATGTTCATGCCGTACCACACGTCGGACAGTTCGAACTTCTTTTTGCCCGTCTTGTAGTCCACTACCCTGAGATACTTCTTATCGCCGTTTTCCCATACATCGATACGGTCGGTCCTTCCGGCGCCGTTGAGCGTCTTTTCGAAGAACACGGGGGTGAACTTCGACTTTTCAATCTCCGCGAGCGTGTCGGCGACGGCTTTTTCCACATCGGGTTCAAGCCTTCTGAAAAGATAGATGTATCTGCTGCTCTTGTCCTCGAAGTCATTGAGCTGCTCGTGGACGTACTTTTCTATATACTCGTGCACCGTACCGCCGTCCTCTATCACGTGCTCTAGCACGTAGTGCATCAGCGTACCGTAGTCGGCGGCTGAGAACTCGTCTTTCTTCCACTCCTGCGCCTTGAGGCCGTACTGGCAGAAATACGCATACTTGCACGAATAGAACTTGTCCGCGCGCGTCGCCGAGATGCTTATATTCTTTCCGTAGAGGTTTTCGACGCTCTTTTCCGACAGTTTTCCGCGCAGAGATTCGGCCCTCTGCCTGAGATTGTCCATCTTTTCGGGGTCGAGGCGTCTGAAATGCTCCTTGTAGGCGTCAAGAACCTTTGCAGGTGAAAAGCTCTGCTCTTCCAGATTTTCGGGGACCACCACGCTTTTCGTTCCGCAATAACTGTAGGTAATGGTGTCGGACGGAAGCGAAAGGCAGTTGTAGATAAGAAGGGACTCCCTCCAGAGCTCTCCCTCGGTGTCGAGGCCGTTCAGAAGTCCGGCCGCAGCGAGTGCCTCGCGCTCGTCGGGCGTGAACACCCCCGCGTCCTCATCCGCACCGGGCAGTCTGTCCTCGCTTGCGCCGAGAACTATGAGATGGCGTATGTTGCGACGGCGCATTCTGTCGAAGTCTCCGGCGGAGACGCTGTCGAGCGACACGGGTATGAGGCCTATGTCATATTTTGAAAGCATCAGGCGGATTAGCCTTGAAAACTCGTCGGCGTCCATGTACGTGCCGCCGAGTATTGCGTCGAACTGCTCGAGCATCGACGTTACGAGATCCCACATCTGGAGATACTCGGGATACTCCGCGCCCTTGGCGTTGAACAGGGCGGGCAGCTTCATGTCCTCCATGAGCGTACCGAGCGCCACGAGGTTTTCGTGGGCGCTGTGGGCGCTTCGGGAGGCCTTTTCGAACTTCTTCAGGTAGAAGGGCTTCTCGCGTTCGAGTATGAATCTGGTGCTCAGGTTCTTCGTAAGCTCGTCGCACTCATCCTCGTTCTCGGGCGCAAGGCCGGTTCCGAAAAAGCTTATTATGTCATCGCTGTTCCACCCGCCGAGCACTATGTCGTAGGCCGCGGCAATCATCGCCGGAAGAGGGCGGGAGGCTATGGAGTTTCTCTCGGTCACGAAAAGCGGAACATTGTACTTGTAAAACGCGCTTTCCAGAAGCGCCCTGTAATTGCCGAAGCCTCTTGCGGCTATTGCGATGTCCCTGTAGCGGCAGGAGCGCTCCCTTACAAGTCTCAGCACCTTCAGCGCCGCCATCTCGCATTCCTCAGCGGGCGTTGCGCAGCAAACTATTTCCGCCGTTGCTGCCGACTTTTCGTCTATGCTGTTTTTCGGGTCCCCGTCGACCTCGATTCCGTTCGCGTTGGCGTATGCCAGAAGTTCGTGAGCGGTCAGTCTCGTAAGCGTGAACATCTCATCTCCGCCTTCAAGAGCGTCGAGGGTCAGGCACACCGTGAGGTCCGCCCCCGTTTTCATCAGTGCTCCGAGAACCTTAAGCTCGGCCACGGTGAATCCCGTAAAGCCGTCGGCATAGATTTTCTTTCCTCTGCCGTAGCCTGTCTCCTCTATGCGCTGAGCGAGCCGAACGAGCCTGTCCGCCGGGTCAAGCCGCCCGTTGGCGACTATCGCGTCGTAGGTTTCGAGCACAAGCGCTATGTCTTCTATCTTGTTTGCCAGGTTTTTATCGAGCATCAGGCTGCTCTGCCTGAGCTCATCGGGAGTTATACAGGCCGCCTTCATCTCGTCAAGCGCGCCGAGAAGCGAGTTCTGAAGCTCGGGCGATCTTTCGGCGTTGGTGAAGCTCTTGAGCTGTCCGGCCGTGTTCTTGGCGGTAAGCGCCATGCATAGAAGCCGTCCCCCGTCGTCGAGATACTCTCCGGCCATTCCGCCGGTCACGGCGCCAATGTAGGGCACGAGATACTTGAAGCCGGAAACCTGTACGTATCTGCTCATTCCGTCGCCGCATTTTTTCAGCAGTTCCTTCTCGCATTCGTGGCTGTACTGGTCGGGAATAAGCATGATGATTCCGCCCTCGCCCCTCTCGACGCTGGCTTTGATTTCGTCTGTTATGAAGCCTGTTTTTCCGGTACCTGCCTTTCCGGTTACAAGTCTTAACATTTGCCGTAATCCTTCACAAAGAATATTGCCAAATTCATGCCGATGACATATAATTTTATGTCAGCATACGGCAGCATTCCCGTTGCCTTTCCTTTTATTTTTATACATTATACCACACGCATTTGGTCCATAAATGGACCTTATCCCAAAATACAAAAAATTTTTTTCAAGGAGAACAGGTTTTGTCCCCGGGAGGGCAGAATCCTCAACACTGATGAAGAAACGTTTCAGGGCTTTACTGATATTCATACCGATGCTCGCGGTCACCCTGTGTCTGGGTTCCCCGAAAATCCGCTCGTCCGCCGTTACGGTCGCGACTCCCGCTCCCACGGTTGCGGCAACGGCCGCGCCGACGCCGGTTCCGACACCCACTCCCGAACCCACGCCGGAGCCGACTCCCGAGCCGCCCATACCAATCGACGAAAACGGCAATTTCGAGGTGTACGGAAGAACCATAAACATCAACGACACCTTTATCGACCTCGGGCACATGGAAATAGGCGACAGTGGCAGTGCCATCGCGTCAATGCTGATGTATATGCCGAACCTTCAGGCTCTCGACATGGACTCTTGCGGAGTGTCCGACTCGGCCATGGCCGAAATACGGGACGCCAACCCGAACATTGAAGTCATATGGCGCGTCAACTTCGGCAACAACTACTCCGTCAGGACCAATGTCACCAAGATACTCGCATCCAAGCCGTCAAAGGGCGGACAGCTGGGCGACGAAGTCGGTTCAAAGCTCAAATACTGCACCAAAGTCAAATACCTAGATCTCGGGCACAACGAGAACCTCAGCGATTTTTCGTTCGTTTCGTATATGCCGGATCTTGAAATAGCGGTCATATCCATGTGCGCCATTTCCGATTTGAGTCCCTTTGCCGCGTGCAGCAACCTGCTGTATCTCGAAGCGGGCAACACCAATGTTTCCGACCTTTCGCCTCTTGCGCAGTGCACCAAGCTTGCCCATCTAAATGTCGGAACCTGCAGCGGAGTAACGGATATCTCCCCGCTCTATGATCTGCCGCTCAGGAGGCTCTGGCTCGGCAGCTACGACCCCGTAAGCCAGAATTCCGAACAGATAGCAACCATGCAGGCGCGTCAGCCGCAGTGCGAAATAAACACGACCTGCTCCAGCGGTCTTGAGACCAACGCCCAGGGCGAGAGAATATCCGAGGGCTACACCGAAGAGGGCTGGAAATATGTCCAGAACTATAATGACAATGACTACAAGTTCCGCGACACATACAACTTCTTCCCGAATCCCCGTCCCATCGGATACTGGAAAGTTGCCCACAAGGCATTCCGGTACTGGACTGAAAACGAGGGCTGCTACTCCTTCTCGTGGAACGATCCCAACTACGAATCCGAGTACCATGTGGAGCCCGTTAACACCTACACCATCGACACATCGCTTTTGTCGCAGGCTTGGGTCGAAGACCCGGCCACCGCGCATATAGCGGATATCTATGACGACCCTCCGGGAGAAACTATAAATGTTGACATCTACTAAATCCAAAATCTTAATATTGGCCGTATGTCTGTGCCTTGTGCTGTGCGCATGCGGCTCAAAGCAGGCCGCACCCGAACCGGTCGTTACGCCGGAGCCTACCGCGGCACCTACCCCGGAACCGACTCCGGAACCCACTCCCGAGCCTACGCCTCCGATCAGCGTCGATTCGTCAGGGAACTTCGAAATGTACGGCCGCACCTTCAATCTGAAGGACAACGTCATTAATCTCAGCCATGTCGAAGTTGACGACGACGGTCAGCTTGTTGCATCCATGATGCCGTTCATGCCGAATCTCGTCATTCTGGATATGGATTCCTGCGGAGTCGACAGCGAGCATATGGGCGCCATACGCGACGCCAATCCCAATGTCAATGTTGTATGGAGAATCTGGTTCGGATCCGAGCAGGCTTACTCTGTCCGTACGGATGTCGAAAGAATTCTCGCGTCTAACTCAGGCCCCGGCACTCCGGGCGGCACGATATCCAGAGACGACGCCAAGGAGCTCAAGTACTGCACGAAAGTAAGACTTCTCGACCTCGGACATACCGAATCGATGCCGGACATTTCATTTGTGCAGTACATGCCCGACCTGGAGGCCGCGATTCTGTGCATGGCCACCTGGTGTGATGCAACTCCTCTTTCATACTGCAAGAATCTGGAGTATGCCGAACTGCAGACCTGCGGTCTTTCGGACCTGACGCCGCTTGCCAGCTGCACCAATCTCAAGCATCTCAACATATGCGATGATTTCGGCATTTATGACCTTACGCCTCTTTTCGATCTCGATCTCGTCCGGCTCTGGATCGGGCCCTACGATCCCATTCCCAAGTCTCAGATTGAGGAGTTTATCTCGAGGCATCCCGACTGCAAGGTGAATACGGAAACCTTTGATCCCACCTCCGGCGGCTGGAGAACCTACTATTCCGAAGAAGCGGGCTGCGATGTATACGATCCGCGCTACGAGCTTCTTAGAGACCAGTTCGAATACAACAGCGGCAACCTTACCGGCGGTGCATATTCGTTCAAATGGAACGATCCGCTGTATGACAGACCTAAAGAATACTAATTTACTTTATATAGGGGGAATATAATAATGGCAGATTTACGTCCTGAATCTCTGGAACGCATCACTACGAAGGCCCAGGCCGATGCTTTTGTCCAGACCAAAACAGAAGAAATACGCGCTCAGGTCGGTGACGGAAAGGTCCTGCTTGCCCTGTCGGGCGGCGTAGACTCTTCGGTCGTCGCGGCACTGCTCATAAAGGCAATCGGTGACAACTTCACCGCCGTACACGTCAACCACGGACTGCTCCGCAAGGGTGAGCCCGAACAGGTTATAAACGTGTTTAAAAACCAGCTCGGCGCCAATATCATCTACGTCGACGCGGTGGACAGATTCCTCGACAAGCTCGCCGGTGTATCTGACCCGGAGCGCAAGCGCAAGATAATAGGCAAGGAATTCATCGATGTTTTCGCCGAAGAGGCAAGAAAGCTCGACGGAATCAGTTTCCTCGCACAGGGCACCATCTATCCGGATATCCTTGAGAGCGACGGAGTCAAAGCCCATCACAACGTTGGCGGACTTCCCGAAGATCTCAATTTTGAACTTGTAGAGCCGGTGAAGTATCTATACAAAGATGAAGTCAGACTGGTCGGTCTTTCTCTCGGTCTTCCCGAGAGCATGGTTTACCGTCAGCCCTTCCCCGGTCCCGGACTCGGCGTACGCTGCGTAGGAGCTATTACCCGCGACCGCCTCGAAGCAGTTCGCGAAAGCGATGCAATTCTCCGTGAAGAGTTTGCAAGCGCCGGCCTCCAGGGCAAAGTTTGGCAGTATTTCACCATCGTTCCTCCCTTTACATCAACCGGAATCAGGGACGGAAAACGCACCGAGGAATGGGCGGTTGTTATCCGTGCCGTCAATTCCGTGGATGCTACTTCCGCTACCATTGAGGAAATTCCGTATGAGCTTCTGCTGAAAATACGCGACAGAATCATCTCTGAAGTTTCCGGTGTTAGCCGCGTTCTTTATGACATTTCCGCCAAACCCATAGCCACTATCGAGTGGGAATAATATGGTTTCCAGTAATACAGCCACTGAAAACAGAATGCCCTCGTTCCGTTCCTCTTAGAAAAGGTACGAAACGAGGGCGTTTTTTATTCTGTTTCTTTCATGTACCACAAACAAGTATTCTATCGCCGGTACCACGTGATACCGGCGCCGTTATTATCTTGAAAATGCGGTTGCCTATTCCCCAAAAATGAACTTTCTGTTGAATTCGGGGAATAGGTGGCGTATATTTAGTGCGAGGTGATGATAATGAAACTGATTGAAAGACCGGAATATTTGAAAAGGCTCGAAGCCGTAAAAGGGACGCCGGATATTAAGGTTATTACCGGAATAAGACGCAGCGGAAAATCCAAACTAATGGAAGCTTTTATTGAGCGAATAGTTCAGAATGAAGCTTCGTCTAATATAATTCATGTCAATCTCAATGACGATGAGTTCGAGCCGTTGTTGGAGTATCACGCATTATTGAAATATGTGAAGGACCGGTATGTTAAGGATGTCAATAACTATTTGTTTATTGACGAAGTTCAAATGTGTCAAGGTTTTGAAAGAGCGATTAACAGCCTACATGCATCAGAGAAATATGATATCTATATCACCGGCTCAAATGCGTTTCTGTTGAGTAGTGATCTGGCTACATTATTCACCGGACGCACATATGAAATAGAAGTTTATCCGTTTTCTTTTAAGGAATTTGTTTCATATTATGAACTAATGGATTCACAGGAAGCATATCGCAGGTATTTGATCGAAGGCGGTATGCCCGGATCCTATGTTTATCATTCTGACAGTGACAAAAGCCAATATGTCCGAAATGTTTTTGATACGCTGATATTGAGAGATATCACGCAAAAGTACAAGGTTAGAAATACAGACGTCCTTTCAAAAGTAACTGACTATCTGACAGATAATATCTCAAATCTTACTTCTCCTCGTAAACTCACGGATGAGATTAATCGTATGGGTGAAAAGGTCGACCATAAAACAGTCGGCAAGTATATTGACTACCTGTGCAAATCATTTGCCTTCTACAAAATTCGCAGATACGATATCCAGGGGAAAAAATACCTGGCAAGCACGGAGAAGTATTATCTCGCAGATCACTCATTCAAATATGCCAAACTTGGCATCAGAAATATGGATTTTGGCAGGGCAATGGAAAACATCGTCGCTTTGGAATTGCTCCGTCGCGGATACGAATTATATGTCGGGATTCTGTATAAAAAGGAAATAGACTTTATTGCTATCCGGAGAAATGAAAAGCTGTATATACAGGTTTCAAACAGTATCGAAGATGAAATAACGAAAGAACGCGAGCTGACACCGTTAAGACTAATCAAAGACGCTTATCCCAAAATGATAATATCCCGAACAGGATATCCCGAATATGATATTGATGGAATCAAAGTAATTGATATCGCAGATTGGCTTTTGCAAAACCAGTGAGACTGAATGATATTTCTGTTGATACCCGTCAACCTCGATAATTGGCGCACGGTGCAGCCCTTATGCTTCAACTCCTGAAGCAGAGCGTCCCGGGCGCCTTTTTCCATGCCCTGCAGCAGCTGCGGATTGGCGGCGCCGGTTGATTCGACTATCAGTGAGTCAAACATAATGCCCTCGTTCCGTTCCTCTTAGAAAAGGTACGAAACGAGGGCGTTTTTTATTGTGAAATGAAGATTTTTTCCGAATACGGCGGAAATCTTCATCGGAAAGGTTGCAATGCAGGTTACTATATTATATAATCGCTGCAGAAATATGCCGAATACGGCGGAAATCTTCACTGAAAGGTGAGAGAGATGATAAATAGAGACAGTTATCTGCAGCAACTGATTAATAAAAAAGAGAACGGGTTGATTAAAGTCATTACGGGTATACGCCGCTCGGGTAAGTCATATTTGCTGGATCCGATTTTCCGAAATTATCTTATCGCAGAGGGCGTGGCGGAGGACCATATCATTAAGATTGAGCTCGACCGGAGTGCAAATCGTAAGTATTATCATGACGCGGAGGCGTTTGACGCCTACGTGCGTTCTTTTGTGAAAGACGCAGCGACAACATATTATATTATTCTCGATGAGATTCAACTGGTGGAAGGCTTCGAGTATGTTCTGAACGGATTCTTGTATGAGCGTAATTTGGATGTATATGTGACGGGAAGCAATTCAAGATTCCTGTCCGCGGATATAATAACTGAATTCCGGGGCCGGGGAGACCAGATTCATGTCAGACCGCTTTCTTTTTCCGAGTTCTATTCTGCACATAATGGTGACAAAGACGACGCCTGGGAGGAATATCTGACATACGGTGGTATGCCGCTCATTCTGTCTATGAAGACGGATGCGGAAAAAGCTAAATACCTGAAAGATTTATTTGAGTACACTTATTTCAGAGATATAGTAGACAGGCATGGCATTAAGCGAATAGATGTATTGGACGCAATGGTTAACCTGTTGGCTTCATCAGTCGGTTCATTAACCAATCCCCAGAAAATTTTTGACACATTTAGAAGCTGTGGGGAAAAGGAGCTTTCACAAAATACAGTGACCTCCTATCTTTCCTGCCTTGAAGATTCTTTCATTGTACAGAAAGCACTTCGTTACGATGTGAAAGGCAGGAAATATATTGGAACACCGCAAAAATACTATTTTGCAGATTTGGGACTCAGAAATGCGAGACTGAATTTTAGGCAACAGGAAGAGACTCATCTTATGGAAAATGCCATCTACAATGAACTGTGCTTTCGGGGATATAACGTGGATGCCGGCGTTGTTGAAATAAGAGAAGGAAACCGGCGAATCCGGACGGAGATTGATTTTGTATGCAATCAGGGATATCAGCGGTACTATATACAGTCTGCACTGACACTTGATACGGCGGAGAAAACACTGCAGGAGTCGCGTTCACTCAATCATACAGGGGATAGCTTCAGGAAGATTATCATTGTCCGCGACAAGATTAAACCCTGGAAAACAGAAGACGGTATTCTTGTGATTGGGCTGCTGGATTTTCTGCTGAATCCGGAAGCCATGGACCGATAAAACAGAAAGGCGCTTTTACTCCAAATCAATTCCGGCTCTTTCGAGCGCCTTTTGCAGAGATTCGGTCATCTGCTCCGACGTTGGAGGTTCATCCGAATACCAGTTTGCATCAAAGTCAACCGTGTGCCGGATTTCTTCATGTTAACCTGCTTCAAGCAAGCAGACCTTCAGAACCATGGAGCCCTTGAAATCAATGGGAATGCCGCTGTCATATATGGCTTTCATCACAACATACATCAATTCTTCTTCTGCTGCTGTAATCTGCATGAAATCACCTCTCAGTTCTCATAATAGTTTATGGCATCATCTGCAAGCTCTGCAAATCGTTCCCGATATTCGGGAGGCACAAAAATTCCGTCAAAGCTTTCCCTGTTGGTGAAGTAGTATCTGCTGAGAGCT
>R27__coassemble_181_pt1 | contig 51373 bp, 37 predicted proteins | sample R27__metabat2_low_PE_023 | metagenome-assembled genome bin R27
CCAACTGAGCTCTTTCTTTTAAAGTTGGAGTCTCACATCATTGACATATGAACACACCTTTGCGCACCGACGAAATTGCTTGCTTTGCGCACCGACTAAATTGCTCATATCATTTTCTTATGCTATAATGACTTCATCTTAGAGAGAATCATTATCAGGAGGATAGAATATGATCGGTTGGATAATTTTGGCATTGTTAATTGTTTTAATAGCGGTAATTCTAATCCGCACACTTATGTTCAAACCCAAGCCCGAACCCGACAGGGTCATCCAGGATGTCAGTTTCGACGAAGATGCGGCTGTAAACGCACTCGCCGAACTTGTTAAATGCAAGACAGTTTCGGAATACGATTCTTCATTGGAAGACGACAAGGAATTCAAAAAGCTGCTCGGCAAGCTTCCGAAGCTGTACCCCAATGTATTCAAAACCTGCGAGTACAAGGAGTTTGACAACAGAGGAATACTTTTCCGCTGGAAAGGTACCGAAGAGGGCGATCCCGCCATCTTCATGGCTCACTATGACGTTGTCCCCGTTGAAGAGGAAAACTGGACCCGTCCGGCATTTGACGCTCTTATCGAGGACGGAATCATGTGGGGCCGAGGAACACTCGACACCAAGAACACTTTCAATGGTGTCCTGTCCGCAGGTGAAAATCTTATTAAGCAGGGATTCACTCCTAAAAACGATATCTACTTTGCCTTCTCCGGCGGCGAGGAAGTCAACGGTCCCGGTGCCAGAAATATTGTCGCATACTTCAAGGAGCAGGGCATCACCCCTTCAATGGTTCTTGACGAAGGCGGCGCCGTTGTCGACAACATCTTTCCCGGTGTCACCGAGCCCTGCGGTCTTATAGGAATCGCGGAAAAAGGCATGATGAACCTCCGCTTTGACTTTGCCGGTGCCGGCGGACACGCTTCCGCCCCCGCCCCCCATACTCCGGTCGGCCGTCTTTCAAAAGCCTGCTGCAAACTTGAAGACAATCCCCCGAAGATGCACCTTACCAAACCCGTACTTGAGATGTTTGATGTTCTCGGGCGCCGCAGCACCTTCCTTTACCGTATGATTTTCGCCAACCTGTGGTGCTTCAAAGGCGTGCTGGATCTTATTTGCAAGAAATCCGGCGGCGAGCTTAACGCTCTGGTACGTACCACAACCGCCTTCACGATGATGAACGGTTCAAAAGCTCCAAACGTCATTCCCCCGAGCGCATCCATGGTTGCGAACTTCAGAGTTAACCCCGTCGAAACCATTGAATCCGCCAAGGCTTATGTCGAGAAGACCATCAATGACAAAGACATCACCGTTACCCTCATGAACCACCTCAATCCCAGCGTTATTTCACGCACCGACGTGGACGGATGGTACAGGGTACGTAATGCCGTTGTGGATACGTGGACAGGTGCAATTGCCGCACCGTATCTCATGGTCCAGTGCTCGGACAGCACCTATTACAGTGAAATAAGCGACCGTGTTTACCGCTTCTCCGCGGCAGACATGACGGAAGATGAGCGTCACTCGATTCATGGCAACGACGAGCACATCCGTATTTCCACAATCAAAAAGGCTGTAGAATTCTTCATCAGAGTTATGAAGGAATGCTGATAATCAGCCGCCAAAAATAGAGATGCCTTTGAGCATCCCTTTTTTTGGTTATATACCTCTACATAAGTGCCTCGGCAATGGCACTGCCCACTTTGAAGTTGTTTTCTCTGGCAACCTCAAAAATGTCCAGAAACTCCGAGCTCTCTTCAGCGGCAATGCTTTCATAGAATGACGTTGACCACAGTTTCTCAGGTGTGTCTCCGAAAAGAAAAACGTCAGTATTTACTATATCTCTTATGCAGATTGTTCTGCCGAGCATTCCGAAGCGCTTCGCGGCAGCCGCTATAGCCGCATCCTCCATCTGCGAAACCGCGTACGGATCGGGACATCCGTATTCCGTTACGGCTTTAACGGCATTCGCATGGTAGTATTCGCCTTTCCAGTAATTGTCGCTTGTGACGGATGTTCCTTTTATGACTGCCGGTCTCCTCTGCGCCCATTTCTGGCCGGGGAATTCCTTTGAGAGAATATCCATTGTCCTGTCCGTCGTATCAAGGGCAATATCCTTTGTTATTTCATAAACGCGGTCCACGAGGGACTTGTCCATGATTGTGAAGCCGAGATTGCTGAATGATTCATCCACGAACCATGTGGCAGTTTTTTCTTTGTCCTCCATGTCCCGAATATCCGCAGTATGCCCGATGTCGAGGTCAACAACGGCGCTGGCAATAACGACATCTCCCATGGTTGCGTATCCGCAGGCACCTCCGCCGCATCCCGTACTGAGAATATAGCTGTCGGAAAAGTCCAGACGCGGGTCGGAAAGCACCGCCGAGAGCGTCAGTGCCGAGCTGACTTTCCCCATGCCCGACAGGCACATGGCCATTTTGTCTTTCACGAAGAGAGGATATGCGTTTCCTCTCACCTCCAGTGTCTTTGCCCCTTCGAAAAATTTTTCGTAATAGAGCTTCATTTCCCCGGTCTTTTCACTCGCCTCTTCGCCAAGCACAAATTTGGGAAGGATAAGAACCTTAATCTTTTCCATAGGCCGGTGTTTCCTTTCCTGTCTCTCGCACCAATTTTTCAAGCATTACTGTTGCTGCGATTGAGATTACTGTTTCTGCGACCAGCTGCCCGTATCCCAGACCCGGCATGCCGAAAATCCTGTTAAGTATAAGAATCGCCGGTATCTCAAGTACTATTTTTCTGGCAATGGCGAATATCAGAGAGATTTTACCTCTTCCGCATGCCTGGAATATGGCGACCGCAAGAAAATCCATGGCCAGAAACGGTATTGCCAGCGAAAAGCCTCTGAGGAAAATCGCCCCGTCGGCAACTATCAGTTCGTTTGTCATGAACATCTCGATAAGTTCCTCGGCAAAAACATAAAACAGCAGTCCGGACACAAGCATAGATATTATGAAAATCTTTTCGGAATACCTGATTGTTTCCTTCATGCGTTTTCTGTTTCCGGACGCATAGTTATATCCGACAAGTGGCATTACGCCCTGTCCGCCGCCCATGGAGAAATAGAGAGGCACTAGCGCAACCTTGTGCGCGATACCCATGGCCGAAACGGCTTCCGTTCCGTAAGATGCGGTAATATTGTTCAGGATAGTCATGCCCGTAACATTCAAAAGATTCTGCACGGATGCGGGCACTCCGACTCCGAAGACTTCCCTTGAAATAGCCGGTGTAGGTTTCGCATACGCAATATTGAGCGAGACATAGGTGTCATTCTTCCTTATCTTCAGAAGTATCAGGAAGTACGCCATTGCGACTGTATTGGATATGAATGTCGCGCAGCCGGCACCCGACGCTCCCATATCCAGACCCCATGGCATAATGAACAAGGGGTCAAGAATAATGTTCAGAATACACCCGCTCATAACTCCAACGGATGCATGCATGGCCCGCCCTTCGGCACGGACAAGGTTGCCGAGCACCACATTCAGCATTGCCGGAACCGCACCGCATGCGACAGTCCAGAAAATATACTGCGAGGTGCTTTCACTGTTGCTTGCCTCCGATCCCAGTATGTTGAGCAGCACCGGTCTGAACAGCAGTGCCGTAAGCGAAAACACAATCCCGCATAAAAGCGTGCAGTAAAAACCGAATGCCGCGCTTCTTTTTACCGTATCGTAGTCCTTCTGTCCCAGTGCCCGGCTCATAAGGCTTGAGCTTCCCACCCCGAAGAGGTTGGTGACGGCATTGAAAATCAGAATAGCGGGGGCCGCAAGGGTAACGGCGCTTGTTTGCACCGGATCATTCAGCAGTCCCACAAAAAACGTGTCCGCGAGATTGTAAATAACCATTACTATGCTCGCGGCAATAGTCGGTATGGCTAGTTTGGCCACAGCTTTCGGCACGGGTGTATTTTCGAACAATTCAACTTTCCTGGAATCCAGCTCGTTCATATTTTTGATTATATCACATGTTATCAGATGTGGCGCTATTTCTTGTCAATGCCGCGCAAATGATATATAGTGTAGATATACCATAATCCAAGAGGAGTGTAGATAAACTTGAAGTACGTTTTTCTAGCAATCTTTGTTGTGTCCAGCATTATTCATCTTTGGGCAAGCTACGTAAAAAACAAAAAAGTACGCGCTTACTCAAAACCCTTTATCATTCTGGCCCTCGCCTTCTGGTATGTGTGTACCACGGGCAAAATAAGTGCAGTTGTGATTCTGGCACTGTTTTTCAGCTGGCTGGGTGATGTCCTTCTTATTCCCGAAGGAGTAAAATGGTTCACCGCCGGCGGAATATCTTTCCTTATATCGCATCTGTTCTTCATTATGTGCTACGCCCCGCAGGTCGACTTCGCGAAAGTCGGAATCCTGCCCGCGGTTCTCATTGCACTTGTGTACATCACGGCGGCGACATTTATTTTCAAGGGTCTGAAGCCTCATCTTCCGAAGGCGCTGTTCTACCCGATGTATCTGTATCTGCTTATCAACGGAACGATGAACTGTTTTGCCTGCTACCAGCTCATTTCCATTCCCTGCCTTGCGACGGCAATCACATTTATCGGCGCGATGCTGTTCTTCGCATCCGACTCCATTCTCTTCTATGTGCGTTTCAGCAAGGAAACCCGCTGGAAGTCCCATTTCCCCGTTATGATTACATATATTCTTTCCGAATTCTTTATTGTTCTAGGAATTATTCTTCTGAAAGGCTGATAAAAAATGAAATACTATTTTATCGTTAATCCCGCGGCCGGCAAAGGCGGCATTAAGGAAACTCTCGAAAAGGAAATTGCTTCTCTTCCGCAGAAGGACGACTGCATAATTTATGAAACCACCTTCCCCGGTGACGAGAAGGTATTTGTTGAAAAAACTATTGAAGAAAATAAACGCAAAAAACTCATGTTTATCGCTTGCGGCGGTGACGGAACCATAAACGGAGTATTCTCAGCTGCCGTCGGTCACGACAATGTTTCCGTCAGCGTATATCCCTGCGGAAGCGGCAACGATTTTGTCAAGGTCTTCGGTGCCGACAAATTCTCAGATGTCAAGGCCATACTCGAAGCTCCCGTTCAGAAGATTGACGCTCTCAAGGTCGGCGACAACCACTACTCGTTCAATGTCACCAATTTCGGATTTGACACGACCGTCGCCATCACTATTAACAAGGAACGCGAGAAATCCGGTCACGGCAACAAAAACGCTTATACCAAGGGCGTTGTTACCGCTCTGCTCACCTCCATGAACAATAAAGGCAAGGTCTGGGCGGACGGCGAACTGCTTAACGAAAGCGGAAAGTTCCTTCTCTGCACCTGCGCAAACGGCCAGTACGTGGGCGGTTCGTTCAAGTGTGCCCCCCGCGCATCTTTGAACGACGGTCTTATTGAAGTTTGCGTTATCAAACCCATTTCAAGAATCAAATTCGTCACCATCCTCGGTACATATACCAACGGAGAACATCTTGAAGCCGACAACTGCAAAAAGATCGTCACCTACCGTCAGGCAAAGAAAGTTCATGTTGAGGCCCCCGAAGGCTTTGCCTATTCTCTTGACGGCGAGATAATATACGAAAACAACTTTGATGTGGAAATAGTACCGGCAGCCTTAAATCTGGCTGTTCCGGAATAATCCGAAAAGCAACCTGTTACATAAAAAAATATTACAGGTCTGGGCTGTTTTGATATGCCCGGGCCTGTAATTTTTATGTTCAGAATTTCGGAAATATGCTTAAGCAAGGCCTATCGCAAGACCGAACAAAAGCAGAAGCGATGTGAGCAGCAGGTTTGCCAGCTGGAATTTCACATCCCATTTGAACCACTTCGGATAGTTTATCCCGGCTAGGCCTAGAGAAATCAGCAATGCGGGATTTGTCGGATAAAAGACATTTGAAAATCCGTCTCCGAATGCAAATGCCACTATGCACAGCTGTGCCGGAATACCGAACTTCTCTGCTATAGGAACGATAAGCGGAATCATCATTATGACCTTTGCCGAGCCCGATGCCACGAAGAAGTTCATCACCAGGACAAGAAGGTATATGAAGAGGATAATTGCCCAGCGCGGGAATCCGGCAAAAGCGCTGATGGCCGCGTTGAGTATCGTATCCATGGCACCGGCTTCGGTAAGCGTAAACTTAATGGACGATGCCATCAGAATCATCAGGATAGCCGGAAGCATGCTTACTATTCCGTTTCCAAAGGCTTTTATGAAATTCCTGCCGCCCATACCCGCGGTAAAGCAGGACACTATGCCCGCTATCAGGAACATAAGAGCCACGATTACGAATGTGTAGTCCTGGATGGCCTTGATTAAAGCGCTTGAAAAAACGGCGGCAATTCCTATGCCGATAATAATGGCAAAAAGCTTAAGGCCTTTTTCCATCTTTGCATTGCGCTCCATGAGTTCCCCTTCCGCATCAGCCTGAATGCCAGAATCAATTTTCTTTGCATGCATACGGAGAAATGAGTAAAGAAGCACATATATCAGGACAAAGCCTATCAATCTGAACCATGCCCCGGAAAAAATCGGAACGTTGCTCAGTTGCTGGGCCATACCTACGGTAAACGGGTTGAAAACGCCCGCCGCAAATCCGCATCCGACAGCAAGGAGGCTCATTCCCACACCTGTAAGTGCATCCCAGCCTAGCTTGATTGCAAGGGCGGTCACAATAGGCACCATCGGAACCACTTCCTCAAAGCAGCCTATGAGTGACCCCATGGCCATGAAGAAGAACACCATCACCGCCATGAGCTTGTACTTCGAATCGGCAAATTTCTCCGCAAGAACATCAACCATGTAACGCATCATGCCGCAGCGGTCCAGAGAATTGAACACGCCACCAACTATAAGCAGGAATACAAGAAGCCCTATGATTGTTACTTTGTCGGGGCCTCCCAAAACCAGTATTGGAGATGCCAGCCACTTGCCAAACGATATCCCTTCGCACGGGAGAATAACTGTCAGCACATATGTCAGCACCATAAGTACCAGGATTATTAGTATCGCGGACAGAAACGCCCTGATATTGATAAAGCTGTCGTTCTTTTTGTTTTCAGACATTTTCCAAACCTCTCATAACATATTTGTAGAAATCCACGGCTTTCGGCAGTGTGGAGACATCCACACATTCGTTGAGTCCGTGTATGCTTTTCATCTGCTCGTCGTCTATCAAGAAGGGCACAAACCTGAAACAGTTGTCACCCAGTTTTTCCATGAACCTTCCATCGCTGCATCCCGTCATGATGTACGGAGCCGTTAGAACTCCCGGGAAAGCATCGGATACCGCGTCTTCAATAAGCTTGAACGCTTTGGAATTATAGTCGGAAAGTCGGGTCTTCTCCGGTGATTCGATAACTTCGGTATCGATATCATATTTTTTCGCAAGATTGCTTATAGCCTCAAGGCTGCCCTCGAAACCATGATGGTGCGACGTGCGCATGTTTCCAACGACCGATGCCTCCGCGGGTACGACGTTGTACCCGTCCGAACCTTGTGCCATCGTGAAAGCGAGCGTAGTCTGGGTCAGTGCCCTTGATGTGGGTGAAACGGAAGGCATTATCTTTTTGAAAAGAACATCGTATCTGTCGGGATCTGAATATATGTGTCCGACCGCTTTGCCTACGAACGGCGCAAACCTTCTGAGCATTTCCTTGATTGGCTCCGGTATTTCCACATCGAAGACTTTGTTCTTGTCTGCTTCCGCCATGAATTTGCCGAGACGGACAAGTGGTGAGTTCTTCTCCGGCACGGATGCGTGTCCGCCGTTGCCCCTGGCTATAAATCTGAGGCTTGAGCAGCCTCTTTCACCGAGTCCGACCATTGCGAATTCCTTTTTGACTCCGCCGATGGGTTCAAACATTATCATGCCGCCTTCATCTAGAATCATGGAAAAGTGAATTCCCCGCTCCCCCAGCACCTTTGCGACAAGTTCGGCACCTAATCCGTTTGATGTAATTTCCTCGCAGCACGATGACTCAAAATATATGTCCCTGTCGGGTGTGAACCCTTCAGCTGCAAGTTCGTTTGCCCCTTCAAGCATGCCCCAGAGGCCTCCCTTGGTGTCAAGAGCGCCTCTTCCCCATACTTTTCCTTCGGCAATGTCTCCGGAAAACGGCGGGTGTTTCCATTCACCCTGGGCCTCAACGGTGTCCGAATGGTTCATAAAGAGCACAGGATTCTTGTTCGGATCTTTGCCGGTCCACTTGAGCAGCATGCTGCCTTCAATATTCTCATAAACGCATACGGCAAATAGGTCGGGGAATATTTCTTTGAGCAGTGCATGAAACTTCTCGAATTTCTCAGGTTCCCTCACATCCTCGACTGAAACTGTGTCCGCCTGAATAAGCCTTGAAAGATGACCCGCGTATTTCTCGGCTCTCGCTCTTTCATTGTCCATAGCTGCATTCAACCTCCGTTCTTTTCGTTCTACTTTACAATATTTCCGCCTTTCATTGCAAGAAAAGGATTATCCGCAGACTGTGCTTCCCGTCTCTTTTATATCGTCTGCGACATCATTTTGGTAATAATGCAACATTTTCGTTCCGTATTTTTGTAGGAAGAACGACCAAAAACGCCGAGAAAAAGATTTTAAAAAGCCTGCCGTATCTGTATAATCAAATAAGAAAACAAACCGCCCCGCAAGCGGTTTTTACTATGTCAAATACAAATAAAGGGGGAATAGCATATGTACAAATACGATGCCGTTGTCGTCGGTTCCGGCAACGGCGGACTGTCGACCGCGTGTACGCTTGCAAAAGCGGGCAAGAAAGTGCTTATCGTTGAACAGCACAATCTGCCCGGCGGAGTTGCATCCAGCTTCAGGCGCGGCCGTTTTGAATTTGAATCCGCACTTCATGAACTCGCTAGCATCGGAACTGAAGAAAATCCGGCAGATGTAAGGAAGCTGCTGGAGCAGGAATACGGAGTCAAAGGCATACAGTGGCATCAGATTCCGGATATCTTCAGAGTCATTTCCATCCGTGACGGTGAAGTTCTCCAGGATGTAAAAATGCCCATGGGCAGACAGGAATTCGAGGACAAGCTGGAATTCTACGCTCCCGGCAACCGCGAGGCATGCGAGAAGATGTATGCGCTCTACGACGAGTGTCTGCTTGCGCTCGGATATCTGGAGGAATGTAAGGGTCATCCCGACACAAAGGTCCTGATGAAAAAATACCCCAATTTCCTCAAAGTCGGCTCCTACCCGGTAAACAAAGTGCTAGACGCGCTGAAGTTTACACCCAGAGCAAGAAAGATAATGTCAACATACTGGAGCTATATGGCCGTCGACCTTGACGAGCTTTCATCCATCTTTTATCTCATGATGGTCTGCTCGCTAATCGACATCGGCGCCTACATTCCGGATCACACCTCTTTCCAGCTTGAGAACGCCATTTACAGCAGATTTCTCGAGATGGGCGGCGAAGGCTGGTTCAACTGCCGCGCCACGGAGGTCCTGTTCGACGACAACAAAGCCGTGCGCGGTCTTATGACCACGAAGGGCGAAATAGAGACCAAGCATGTTATCTGGAACGGAAATCCCACCCTTGCTTATGCAAACAATATCCCCGCGGAAGTCATACCCGAGCGTGAAATCAAGCTCGCCAACGCGAGAAAATTCTCCGCAAGAATGTTCGTCGTATATCTCGGTCTGAACAAGACAGCCGAAGAGCTCGGAATCGAGGACTACAACATCTTCATCAATCCCGGTCTTGATTCCGTTGACGAATTCAAGCGCATGAGCCATGACGAGCCTATACAGTCATGCGCCGCACTGTGCTACAACATCGTCAATCCTAACATCAGTCCCGAGGGAACATGTATAGTATCCATGACATCGGCATACACCGCCGACGTATGGGGCGATGTGGACGAGAAAGACTATTTCCGCAAGAAGAACGAGTATGCGATGCAGTCCATCGAGCTGTATGAGAAGGCTGTCGGCGTTTCTCTCAAACCGTATATCGAGGAGATTGAAGTCGCAACGCCGTGGACATTCGCAAGATACGCCGGGGTCCCAGAAGGCGGCGTCTACGGATATCATGCGGGCGGCTTCGACAACTGCATGGCGCGTATGATGATGTACGAAGACGACTACCCGATAGAAGGCCTCATGTTTACCGGTGCCTCGGGTCCGCGCGGCGACGGTTACAGCGAATCAATGATTACGGGCAACATGATCGGCAGAATGGTTCTGAGAGATATGGCAAAGGAGGGCAAGTGACATGAAAAAACTTAATATCAAAGTCGGCCCCATCGGCATTCTCGACATGAAGAAATTTTCCGAGATGCCTGACGTAAGAAACAAAGTCATTGACGAAACTCCGGCCAATCCCCTGCCCAAGACCTACAACACCAACGCGAAAGCCAAGGTAATGCATCCCGAAAAGCAGAATGTCGTCATAGAGGAAATCCGTCAGAACGGTCCCGACGCAAAGACCATCGTGTTCAAGTCTGCAGACGGTTCCATGCTGGCGCCTTTCAGAGCGGGTCAGTACATCAGCGTTTCAGTGGATATCGGCAAAACCAAAACCACAAGATCATACTCGCTTTGCGGCTCACCCGCGTGGGCTTTTGACGGCAGATACAACATCACCGTAAAGCGCGATGACGAGGGCTTCGTGTCCCCGTACATCCAGGACAACTGGAAAGTCGGGCAGGAAGTTGCCATTTCCGGTCCGGAGGGACATCTGTACTATGACAACATCCGCGACTGCCGCAAGGTACTCGCACTTGCCGGTGGTTCCGGAATTACGCCGTTCATGGGTATGGCATACGCCATCCGCGACGGAATTGAAGATTTCGACCTTACCATCATATTCGGCTCCAGAACCGAAGACGGTATCGTATACAAGAAGGAACTGGACGAAGTATGTGCCGCGTGTGACAAGGTCCATGTCGTGCATGTGCTCTCCGATGAGGAAAAAGAAGGTTATGAGCACGGATTCATCTCCGCGGACATCATTTCCAAGTACGCCGGCGGCGACGAGGTCAGCATATTCATGTGCGGCCCGCAGGCCATGTACAACTTCCTTGACGGCGAGATTGCAAAACTCGGCTACGACGCAAAACACGTAAGGCGCGAGCTATTCGGAGCCATTAAGGATCCCTGGAATCAGCCCGGATACCCTGAGCAGATCCGCGGCAAGACATTCAGCGCAAAGGTTAAAATCTGCGGAGAAGAGTACACCATTCCGGTATCTGCCGACGAGCCCATCCTTGTCGCTTTCGAACGTGCAGGTCTCAAGGCTCCCTCAAGGTGCCGCAGCGGAGAGTGCGGATGGTGCCGTTCAAGACTCATATCCGGCGATGTGTTTATTCCCGAAAAGACAGACGGACGCCGCTGGGCAGACAAAGAGTACGGCTACATTCATCCCTGCTCAACATTTGCAGCTTCCGACATATATGTCGATGTTCCCGGCGAATATCTTAAAGAAGACTAATTAATAATTGGAGGAAATAAATGTCACAGTCTGAAAGATACCTTCCGAAATACGACGTAATTGTCGTAGGCGCGGGCATGGGCGGCATGACAGCCGCAGCCAAGCTCGCCAAGGAAGGCAAGAAAGTGCTTATGCTTGAAAAGCACAACCTCACCGGCGGTTACGCGACCAGCTTTGTGAGAGGCCGTTATGAATTCGAGGTCAGTCTCCATGAGGCATGTGAATTCGGCGACGGCAAGGACGGCGCGGGATACGGCGCCGTAAGGGCCATGTTTGACGACATCGGAGTCGATATGGACTGGATAAAGGTTCCGGACGCATACAGAGTAATTCTCAGCGATTACGACATTGACTTCACAATGCCTTTCGGAATTGAAAACTGCATCGACGCAATCGAAAAACTCGAAAAAGGCAACGGCAAGAAGGTCCGCAACTACTTCAAACTGTTTGAAGAGATTAACGATGCTCTTGAGTACATCGGCTCCTGCGGAAAAGACGGTCCCGAGCCGAAGGTCATGGCTACAAAGTACTCGTCATTCCTGCGTACCGCAGCTTACGAAACGAACGAAGTCAACGATTCATTCAAATTCGGTCCGAAGACAAGCCAGGTTCTCAACGCATACTACGGCTACATCAGCCGTCATCTGTCCGAGGCCAGCTTCACCGTCTGGGCACAGATGATTTATCTCTATCTGCGCGACGGCGCGCATATTCCCACAAAGACCTCCCACGAAATCGCCAATGCTCTTGAAAAGGCATTCCGCGACCACGGCGGACAGGTTGAAACCAATGTCAAGGTTGTGGAATACATCCTTGAAAACGGTCGCTGTGTAGGCGTAAAGACCGCCGACGGCGACGAGATACGTGCCGACTTCGTCATCTCCAACGGCAACCCCACGAAGGCACTCGTGGATATGATGGACCGATCACAGGTTCCCGAAGAGGCATACAAACTCGCAGGTGCGAGAAAAATGCTCGCATCGCCGTTTGTCGTATATCTCGGTCTTGACGCAACGGCGGAGGAACTCGGCATCGACAGCTACGAGTACTTCATAGGCCACAACATGGATACCGAGGAGATTTACAAGGCAACCAACACATGGCAGCCCAATCACAGAGTCTCCGCTACCATCCCCGATGTCGCCATCCCCGGCTTCACCGGACCCGGCCGCTGCCAGATGAATCTGACGGCAATGTACTCACCGGAGGCAATAGAAAACTCCGATTTGAGCAAATACAACTATGAGGAACAGAAGGAAAAGTTTGCGGACAACCTCATCAACAACTTTGAAGAAGGCACCGGCATAAAGATCCGCGACCATATCGAGGAGATTGCAGTCGGCACACCCGTTACCTTCACAAGATACACTGAGGCCTTCCGCGGCAACATCTACGGCTATGCCTGCACCGCAATCGACGGCGCTGTTCCTAGAACTCTCGCTCAGGAGAAGGAACGCTACATCCCCGGTCTTGATTTTGTCGGAAGCGCAGGATACCGTGCACACGGCTACTCATCCGTTATGACCAACGGATATCAGGTAGCGCAGGTTGTGCTGGCAAAGCTTGGAGGTGGAAATAATGGCTAAGAAAGCAAAAGTAACCGTAAAGAGCTATTTCAAGGATCTTATGGGCTGGTTCGGCCTCATGAAGGCACGTCAGGCATGGATTGATGCCGGCGATCCCAACATAAGCACCAGCGACAGAGCAGCCGAAATCGGCAGGCAGATTCACGCAGACTTCGTAAAGGCCGTTATTACCGACGTCAAGGACGAAACTCCGAGCACAAAGACGTTCACATTCAAGGCACAGGACGGCTACACAATGCCTTACTTCAACGCAGGTCAGCATGTCAGCGTTAAATTCCTCATCGACGGAAAGTACGTAACCCGTCCCTTCTCGGTTTCTTCCGCTCCGGCAGATACCGACAACGGTATTCTTCAGCTCACTCTGAGAAAAATGCCCGGCGGCTATGTGTCTTCATGGGTATGGGACAACTGGAAAGTCGGTTCCGAGGTAATGTTTGACGGTGCTTTCGGTGACGGATTCTACAATCCTCTGAGAGATTCCAAGCATGTGGTCGGAATAGCCGGCGGCAGCGGAATCACAGCATTCCGTTCCATTGCCCTGGATATGAAGACATCTCACCGTCCGGAGAAATTCACTATCCTGTACGGCTCCAGAAACGAAGATGATATCATATTCTTTGACGAGCTCAACAAAATAGCCGAAGAGTCCGGCGGAGCAGTTGAGGTATTCAACGTTCTGTCCGAAGCCGGAAAAGACTGGAAAGGCGAAACCGGTTTCATCAGCGCGGATATCATAAAGAAGCTCGTTCCCGACTATGACAGCGTCAGCTACTATGTAAGCGGTCCTCAGCCGATGTATGATTACCTTGACGGCGAATTTGCCAAACTCGGCGTAAGAGAAAAATTCATCCGCAAGGAAGAGTACGGCGAAACAGCCGACATAACGAAGTCACCTCTTTATCCCAAGGGACATGAAAATGAGACTTTCAAGATTACCGTCCGCTACGGTGTTGATGAAAAAATCATCGATGCGAAGGCAACGGATACTGTTGTCGTTTCGCTTGAAAAGGCCGGCATCGCTCCCGATACGCACTGCAGAAGCGGCGCATGCGGCTGGTGCAGAAGCCTTCTCATTTCCGGAGACATATGGCAGCGTCCTCAGTCTGACGGCGTAAGAGCTTCAGACAAGGATTACGGATACTTCCATCCCTGCTCGGCATATCCGATGAGTGACCTTGTAATCGAGGTTACTTCAAGACTTAAATAACGTTCTGTCATTACAGCCTCCCGAATCGGGAGGCTGTTTTGTTTTGGCATCTTTTTTCCTAAAAAAGAATATGTTATATTAAAATGAAGGTATATGGAGCAGCAAATGATAATACGAGTTCTGTCAGACAATATTGAAAACGGTGCTTTGCGCGGTGAGTGGGGTCTTTCGCTTCTTATTGAATATGAGGGGAAGAAAGTTCTGCTTGACAGCGGTGCATCGTCCCTGTTTGCCGAAAATGCAGTGATGATGGGCATAGACCTCGCAGCAGTAGATTATGCCGTCTTGTCCCATGCTCATTACGATCATTCCGACGGAATGGATGCCTTTTTCGACCGCAACGGCAGTGCCTGTTTTTATCTCAGCTCCGGCTGCGGTGAAAACTGCTACTGCATTGAGGAAGACGGGCTTGAGTATATCGGCATACGCAGGGGATTGCTTGAAAAATACAGCAGCAGAATCAGATATTCCGGCAAAAACCAGGAGCTCTTCCCGGGTGCGTATCTTCTGTGCCACAGCACGCCCGGCCTTGAAACAATCGGAGAAAAGGCAAAGATGTATACCGGAGAGCCCTCTCACCTCGTCTTTGATGATTTTGCGCACGAGCAGATTCTTGTATTTGATACTCCCCGGGGGCTTGCCGTCTTCTGCAGCTGCTCGCACGCCGGAGTGGACAATATAATCCGCGAGGTAAAGACCGAATATCCCGGCAAAGAAATATATGCCTATGTAGGCGGAATGCACTTATATGAATCTTCCGATGACGATGTTCTAAGTGTCGCCCGCGTTCTTGCATTAAACGGCATCCGCCATGTCATTACCGGCCACTGTACCGGAGACAGGGCATTTGATATTCTAAAAGCTGAACTTGACTGCGATATCATTAAAATGCATTCCGGTCTTGTGCTTGAAATATGACCATCAGTATTCTTGAAACTGATTCCTTTTTAGTCTGATATTGGAGAACGAAAATGATTTATTACGAAAACACCATTAAGAATTTCCTCAGGGATGTCAACGGAAAACGGCTTGTAGATTTTCTTGCATCGGAATACGAGGAGCGCACCTCGGAAAAGATTTCGTCCGATTATCGTTTTGCATGGAAATACCTGCTGCAGATACTCAAGGACCGAATTCTTGAGGCAAATGCGCGTCCCGATTGCGGAATCCGCATTGATATGGAGCTGAGTACCCACACAACTCATGTCAGTTTTCTGTTTGCTTCTGAGGAAAACGGTGAATACCGCTACAGCATAATTGGAATGTATTCCGGTTCATATGTCTCCATGACCAAAGCAGAAGACATTGTTGTTTTCCGCGAAGGCGAATCCGAATGGGCAGCCATTCACCCTTCACGGCAGATGGATACTCAGTCTAAAAAGCTAATACGGAGAATTCCACAGGATGAGATACACAACATCAATGTTGAAAGCTGTGTTTTTCTCTTTGACTGCCTTTACCGGCCGGAAACCGATATAATAAGCCGCTACGACACCGAAGATGTCGTTCAGTACCCAATTTTCTATGCAAATGACGAGGCGGATTTGGTTGATTTCGTTTCTCCGACGATACGTTTCGGCAACGGAGAAAAAGCGCTCAGAAAACTCCGTGAAATCGAAAAAAACCAGGCTCCTGCCATGTCCGATGAAATTACCGAAGATCAGCTGTTTTTAATATCTTCGATAGTAAACAACGTTCTTCGCGGCAGAAAAGCCCTGTATATCATAGAAGGTCAGACCGGAACCCGCAAAAGTGCTGTCGTCGACAAGGTGGAACAGGCACTGCTCGCCAGAGGCAAAACCATTGTTCGTCTTGACGATATCAATGTTACAGAAGAAAAGCATGATCTGGTTGTTGCGTATCAGAAGAACGGCGTGTCATACGATCAGTTGTGCAACGCCCCCGTCGGTATTTATATCTGTGATGAATTGCGTATGAATCAGGAAGATATTGAGAAACTCGACCAAATCAAAGAAGCTGCCAGCAGAGAGCATTCTCAGCTATATGTCAGCCATTTGAAGGATACTCTCGCCTTCCCGGATAATGGTGACGGAATGCGCTGGCTGCTTAATGAACTTCAGATTGCGGATTTTGACAGCGATGATTATGATCCGTCCCTGTACAGCATAGAATTATTCAGCTCAGCCGATAAACTGCCGCCGGGCGATGAATCGCTGGCATCGGTGCTCCTCGATGATACTGTTGTTTTTGATTCCAACGAAGAGAAAATATCCATGTCCGCCGAAACGAAGGAGAAAATTTACAGCTCGCTTTCTAAAAGGCCGAACGGGGTCCGTATTGTCTGCAAAGATCCATCGCTTTGCGATTACCTGAAATCCAGAGTTGAAACCCTAAAATTGCGTCGCAAATGGCTTGATGTATTTGTGCAGAACACACTGGACGAAAACGAAGAGGGCATCCGCGATTCCGAAGAAATGCTGTCCAATAATATGACAATATGTTCAAGCTACGAAGCATTTGCACGGTCCGCGCTCGGCGATTATGCCTGGGGACGTCTCAGCAAGGAATCAAGAGTATGGATACTTTCGGCAATAATGTCCTACGATCATCTTAAAGATTATAACCAGCTCCTTGATTTCTCGGGAGTCTGCGTTGAAATAAGCAAAGCCTGCGAGAAGGAGCTTACCTACAGATTTTACGAGCAGTTTATCGTCTTTCTCTGTGAGAAATACGGAAACAACTTCATTAAAAAGCTGCCATATGAATGTCTGGAGACAGACAAGGACGGCAAAATCGTATATCAAATCAAGGATCCCGTGCACGTAACACTGGGAAGCATCAGATTTATCACCGGTATTGATACAAAAGGAAACATCACTTCTCAATACGGCTGGAATGAATTTGAGGATTACGCCAAAACAGAGCTGCTAGTCAATACCGATAATATCAAGGAACAAGTGGTCAACCAGTTGATTGCTATTAACAAGATTAAAAATGATTACCGAAACCGTTCCGCCCACAAGGAAGCCATGAGTGTAATAGATGCGAAAGAATGCATCGAATACGTGGTTTCCGTTTCAAGAAAGCTCGGAGAGTTTCTTGATGCCTACAGATTCTGAATTGTTGGCCGGTGAGGTAAGCCGCAAAGTTATTATTTTATTCATAATCAAAACGTATTTTACTGTAGAATAAAAAATAATGACTATCAAATCTGAATGAGGTGATAAGAATGACAAATTTCAGTTTTGCAAAAAAGAATAACGGATTCACGCTTGCTGAACTCCTGATTGTCGTAGCAATAATTGCCGTACTCGTCGGAATCGGCATCCCCATCTTTTCCTCCCAGCTTGAAAAGTCAAGGGAAGCTGTTGATATCGCCAACGCGAGGTCCGCATACGGAACGATAATGGTGGAAGTACTATCTGGAAATATTTCAGGAAACGGTTCAGGGGATAATACCATATCCGCCACCATCCCGCTTAAACAGACCGTTGACGGCTGGACAACAGATATTTCTGCAATAATAATCGGAGGCGTCCAGGGTTCGGAATCGGATACTGAACACTGGAAGGGAATGCCCGGCAAGGGTGGAACCTGTGAAATCTCCTACAGTGAGGAGACGGGTATAGTCTTCAACTGGAGCGGCGGCAGTGGTGAGGGTGGACAGTCTGACATAAACACCCCTCCAAATTTTGGCAACGCAACAGGAGATCCCGCCATAATGAAATTGGTAGATTTCTTGAGGTACTGTAATAATAATCTAGATGAAACTACTGGAATAGCATATGGTGGCTATCCGAATTATCTAAAAGTCGTTAATAAAAATGATTCGATTAAAAACACTTTCTACTCATACAATAACGGCGATGAAACCTCAGGGGCATATGTTAAGAATGCTATAAAATCAGTCTATGGGGATAAAGCAGATGAAATTATTACAAATACTTTTCCCTCTAGCAACGGTGGCAGTTCCAATTCTGCTCAAATATACATGGACAAGGATTTTAACGTGGTTGCAGTCTTCATTTCAAAGACCGGCAACAGTTGTGAATTGTATGTTCCTGATGGAAACGGATTTGTCAAGGATGACAATTATAGTGGTTCAAAAGCTTGGGCAGATCAAGTTACCTGTGTCGACAATCTCATCGGTTAGAATAACAAAGCCTCGCAATTTTCACATACATATATAACAGCAGACAAAAGACGAAATAATTGAACAGCAGTACTTTCCCGCCAATCGTTTAATAACGACTGGCGGTTTTTTTGACAAATTGATAACCAATATTTTATTGACATATACTTGCATGTGCGTATAATTGTATACAATTATACTGGTATGTGACGAAAGGATCGAAAATACTATGCTTGAAATGTCAGACAAAACCAATCTGCTGGAGCAGAATGCGTACAGATATTCCCTGCAGGATGTGGCTGAGCCCAATCTCCACAGGGATCTGTTCAATTATGAAGAAGTTCCTAAAGTTTCATTCAACCACCGCCGCGTTCCTATGGGGATGCCAAATGAAATCTGGATTACGGATACTACTTTCCGTGACGGGCAGCAGTCTATTGAACCGTATTCGGTTGACGAGATTGTTGAGCTGTATAAACTTCTGAGCAGACTTGGCGGTCCTTACGGCATAATTCGCCAGACGGAATTCTTCGTGTATTCCGAGAAGGACCGCACCGCAATAGAAAAGTGCCGTGAACTCGGGCTGACATTTCCCGAAATTACCACTTGGATTCGTGCGACAAAGGAAGACTTCAAGCTCGTTAAAGACCTGGGAATTGCCGAAACTGGAATCCTCATGTCATGCTCGGATTATCATATCTTCAAGAAAATGAAAATGAGCAGGAGCGAAGCCCTTAAACAGTACCTGTCCACTGCGGAAATGGCGTTCGAGGCAGGTGTCGTCCCGAGATGTCACCTTGAAGATATTACAAGAGCCGATTTCTACGGTTTCGTGGTTCCCTTCGTAAACGAGCTTATGAAACTGTCGAAAGAGGCCGGTATTCCCGTAAAAATCCGTGCCTGCGATACCATGGGTTACGGAATACCCTATACCGAAGCCGCCCTTCCAAGGTCCGTTGCCGGTATCGTATACGGATTGCAGCACTACTCCGAGGTTCCCTCGGAACTTCTTGAATGGCACGGCCACAATGATTTTTACAAGGGTGTCGCAAATGCGAGTACCGCATGGCTGTACGGAGCCTGCGCCGTTAACTGCTCGCTTCTCGGAATCGGGGAACGCACCGGCAATGTTCCACTTGAGGCTATGGTTATGGAATACGCATCTCTTCGCGGTTCTCTTGACGGCATGGACTCAACCGCAATAACGGAAATCGCTGAATTCTACCGCAAACGCATCGGTTATGACATCCCTGTTATGACTCCGTTCGTAGGTCAGAATTTCAACCTTACGAGAGCCGGGATACATGCCGATGGTCTGATGAAAGACGAAGAAATATACAATATCTTCGATACTGAAAAAATACTGAACCGTGCTCCCTCCGTAATGATTGGCAAATCTTCCGGAGCCGCCGGCATAGCATACTGGATTAACCATCACTACTCTCTAGGCGGCGACGATGCCTTTGACAAGCACAGTCCTCTAGTATGTTCGCTCAAGGACTGGGTTGACAAAGAGTATGAATCAGGCCGTCAGACAACCCTTTCCACGGATGAGCTTGAACGCAAGATAAGCGAGCTGTCAGCTGGAAAACTCGTACGCGAATAAAGGAGGACAACAACAGTGATAACACATAAGGCCGTATCCCTCGCCGACCAGATCTTTGAACGTCTCGAAGAAGATATTCTGGCTGGAAAATACAAAAAGGGCAGCATTCTTACGGAAATAGGACTCAGTGAAGAAATGGGCGTCAGCCGCACCCCGGTGCGTGAAGCGCTGAAGCGCCTCGAGCAGGAACATATCGTTGAAAACAGCGGAAAAGGTGTTTCGGTTCTAGGCATCAGCGATACGGACGCCGGTATTATGTTCGATATCCGCATAAAGGTTGAAGGCATGGCTGCAGCCTCCTGCGCAAAAAACATCACAAAAGAGCAGCTTGCCGAGCTCAACGAAATTCTTGAGCTTCAGGAGTTTTATACCTCCAAGCTCGACGCCGAAAAAATCAAGTCTCTCGACAGTGAATTTCACGCAAAGATATACGAGTGTTCCGGCAGCAGTGTCTATTACGACACTCTTAAACCGCTGCACAACAAACTCCAGAAAGTCAGAAAGACATCTCTTTCAAATCCCGAACGCGCCGGTATTTCCTGCGAGGAGCACCGTTCAATACTTGACGCGCTTTCTGAAGGAAATCCGGAAAAAGCAGACCTCGCCATGGAAGAACATATCAAAAACGCAAGACAGTACTTTGAAAGCGCACTGGAGGGTCAGAAATGATTCGTTCTGTTGAACTGAAAGACTCTGGTGTATACCTGCACGGCGGAGCAGTCACGGATGCGCCCTGTCCCGACATTTCATCGCGTGAAAAGACTATCGCCTACCGCATACTCCGGAATCACGAAAAAAAGCCTTTTGACGGGAAACTGCACATAGCTTTCGATGCGCTCATCTCTCACGATATTACCTATGTCGGGATTATCCAGACCGCCCGCGCGTCCGGGCTGGAGAAGTTCCCTATCCCCTATGCCCTTACCAACTGTCACAACAGTCTGTGCGCCGTAGGCGGCACAATTAATCAGGACGATCATGTATTCGGGCTGTCCGCCGCAAAAAAATACGGCGGAATATACGTCCCCGCCAACATTGCCGTTATCCATCAGTTTGCCCGCGAAAAGCTTGCCGGCTGCGGCAAAATGATTCTCGGCTCCGATTCACATACGCGATACGGATGCTACGGAAGCCTGTCCGTTGGTGAAGGCGGCGGCGAACTTGTCAAGCAGCTTCTTTGCAACACCTGGGATATAGATCTTCCCGAGGTGGTACTCGTCTACGTAAAAGGCAGACCGCCCAAGGGAACAGGCCCACACGATGCCGCTCTGGCGCTGGTGGGCGCAACCTTCCCGGACGGCTGGGCAAAGAATACCGTTCTGGAATTCGCCGGTCCCGGTATTGAGAACCTCAGCATGGATTTCCGAACCGGAATCGATGTCATGACAACGGAAACGGCCTGCCTGAGTTCAATATGGCAGACCGACGAGACTGTCAAAAAATACTACGAAAACATTGGAAGGCCAGACGATTATTCTCCCCTTGCGCCCGAAGACGGAGCCTACTATGACAAAATGGTTGTCCTCGATCTGGACAAGCTTGAAAGCATGATAGCTCTGCCCTTCCACCCTTCAAACGTATATACGGTACACGAGCTTCAGGAAAATGCCATGGAGATACTATCTGCCACCGAGAAAAAATGCAACGAGTCAATGGAGGGAAAAGCACGTCTTGATCTTGTATCCTGCATTGACGCCGACGGCAATATCCGCTGCGATCAGGGAATAATTTCGGGCTGTGCTGGAGGAATGTATGAGAACATTGCCGAAGCCGCTGCAATTTTGTCAGGCGGAAATATAGGAAACGGCTATTTCGACATGTCGGTATACCCCTCGTCCGCCCCGATAAATCTTGCACTGATGAAAGACGGTATTTCAGCCGAGCTCTCAGCAAGCGGAGCCGTTATAAAGCCCTGCTTCTGCGGGCCGTGCTTCGGAGCCGGCGATACGCCTTCGAACGGTGCCCTTTCCATCCGCCATACCACACGCAACTTTGCCAACCGCGAAGGCTCAAAGCCCGGTCAGGGGCAAGCTGCCGCCGTGGCACTTATGGATGCCCGGTCAATTGCGGCCACCGCCGCCAACGGCGGAATCCTGACTGCGGCAACCGACACGGATTACGAAGTACCAGGTTTTGACTACAGCTACAGTGACGGGATTTATTCGAAAAGATGCCTTTTCGCTTTCGGCAGCGCTGATAAGGATGCCGAACTGAAATTCGGTCCCAATATAAAGGACTGGCCGAAGATGCCGAAGATGTCCGACGACCTTCTTCTCGAGCTTTGTGCGGTTATTAACGACGATGTTACGACGACCGACGAGCTCATTCCTTCCGGCGAGACCTCCAGCTACAGGTCAAATCCCGAAGCGCTGTCCGAATTTGCGCTTTCAAGAAGAGTTCCGGAGTATGTCCCCCTCAGCAAAGCCGTAAGGGAGAAAAACGCCCTCTTGCATAGCGGTACTCCTGACGAAAAAACGCAGGCTGCACTCCGTCTACTCGGTGAAGACGCGGACAGCATTTCTCTCGGTTCGTGTATTTATGCCAACAAGCCGGGTGACGGTTCCGCCCGCGAGCAGTCCGCTTCCTGTCAGAAAGTGCTCGGCGGATGGGCAAATATCTGCCGCGAGTATGCGACAAAGCGCTACCGCTCGAACTGCATAAACTGGGGAATCGTACCTTTCACTTCCGACAATTCTCTTCCCGAGCTTCATGCCGGCGATATGATATTTGTCAAAGACATTAAACAAGGCATACTCGCAGGAAAAGAGGAATTTGACGCCACCTTGCTGAGAGGCGAAAAACTGTTGAGTATCAAACTGTATCTCAAAGGTCTGTCTGATGAGGAGAAGCAAATACTCACCGAAGGCTGCCTTATGAATTACTACGCAGCAAATATGGGGAAATAACGGCCATGGATAAGATACAGATGAAAACACCCCTCGTCGAAATGGACGGGGATGAAATGACCAGAATAATGTGGGGAATGATTAAAGATACTCTTATTCTTCCCTATGTGGATCTCAAGTCCGAATACTATGATTTGAGTCTGCTGAACAGGAACGACACCGATGACGAAATTACACTTGAAGCCGCGAACGCCGCAAAACAGCTTGGCGTAGCCGTGAAGTGCGCTACCATCACCCCCAACAAAAAAAGGATGGAGGAATATCCGCAGCTTAAGAAGATGTGGAAATCGCCTAACGGCACAATACGCTCAGTAATGGGCGGAACCGTTTTCCGCACTCCCATTACCGTCAGCTGTGTGAAACCGGCCGTAAGAAACTGGGAATCTCCGATTACAGTGGCAAGACATGCCTACGGTGATGTGTACAAGGCCGTTGACCTCTATACCAGTGTTCCAGGTGAATGTTCGCTCGTGTTTACGCCGGACGAAGGCGAAAAAACCGTTCTTTCCGTTGCCAGAACCGAAGGCCCTGCAGTCTGGCTGGGACAGCACAATCTTGATGTCAGCATCAGGGAATTTGCCGAATCCTGTTTTTCCTATGCCATCTCCGCGAAGCAGGATCTTTGGTTCAGCGCAAAAGACACCATTTCCAAGACCTATGACGGACGTTTCAGGGATATATTCGAGGAAGAGTATCTTAAGGTCAAACCCGAAATGGACAGCATCGGCATCAGCTACTTCTATACACTGATAGACGACGCGGTATCAAGACTGATGCACTCCAGAGGCGGTTTCGTCTGGGCATGCAAAAACTATGACGGTGACGTCATCAGCGATCTTATTTCTTCGGCATTCGGTTCCCTTGCCATGATGAGCTCCGTTCTTGTTTCTCCCGACGACTGTTATGAATATGAGGCTGCGCACGGCACCGTCACGCGTCACTATTACCGACGGCTTAACGGTGAACGAACCGGCACCAATCCTACCGCTACCATTTTCGCCTGGGCCGGTGCCCTTCAAAAGCGCGGTGAAAAAGACGGCATAGCTGAACTTGAGGCATTCGGTGCGAAGCTCAAGAAATCCTGTGTGGACACAATAGAGTCAGGAATAATGACCGGCGATCTGGCGGCTGTCGCCGACAAAAAGTCGGTTGCAGATACAGTTGACACCGAGGACTTTCTTTCGGCTGTTGCCGAAAGGCTTTAACCCAAACAACTGACAAGCTATACTTATAATGAAGAATTCGACACTTCCGGATGATAATCCCGCAGTGCCGAATTTTTTATAAAAGCGCAGGCGTCATAATGGCGCCTGCTTAGCACATGGTTTTTCTCTTATGAACTCAGCCCTTTACCGCTCCAGATGTCATTCCTGAAATAATCTGTTCCTGGAAGAGAACATACCCCAGAATTGAAGGAACAATGGATATCACTATCGCGGCATACATTGATACATAGTCAGTTGAAAACTGATTTGTGAAATATCTTATCCCGACCTGAATGGTTCTGAGTTTATCCGAAGATACTATCAGGTTTGCAAATACGAATTCGTTCCAGCACGTGAGGAATTCGAATGTCGCCGCGGTTACTATACCGGTTTTTGAAAGCGGAAGGATTATTCTGAAAAATCTCCCAAGGAATCCGCAGCCGTCAATATAAGCTGCCTCTTCAATCTCCATTGGAATTGAGTCCATAAGTCCTCTAATTATAACCGTGGACATGGGTATTCCAATTGCAGTGTAGAGTACAATCATGCCGCCGTATGTGTTGTATAGTCCCAGTTTGCTGATAATCACAAAATATGGAACCATCAGCGCATTTAAGGGAACAAGAATTCCCACCGTAAAGAGGAGAAACAGATTTTCCTTTCCTCTGAACCTGAATCTCGAGATACAGTATGCTGCCATTGAGGCGATTATGGCATTTACTGCCGTTGCGCTTAACCCCACAATCACGGAATTCAGCATCATACGTCCGAGTCCAGCCACCGTCAGCGCATTCTTATAGTTCTGGAACTGCCACACCGAAGGAAATTCAAACGCACCTCCGGTAAGAAATTCAAAGTTTGTCTTTAAAGATGCAAGAATAAGCCAGATAAGAGGTACAAGGGTATAAGCCGCGAAAAATATTATCAGTATCCATCTTCCTATATTCAGAAGAGTTTCTTTCGGGGATTTTGCCTTTATTGTCGTACTCACAGCTGTCCTCCTTTCTTCTTTTCAGAAAAGAGTTTTCGTATGCACACAATAAACAGCGCTCCTATTACGATAAGCACGATGGCAGATGCCGCCGCCATTCCGTAGTTGGAGTCCTGCAGTTTTTTATACAGATACAAAACGATGGTGGATGTAGTGTTTGCCGGACCGCCGTTTGTCATCATGTAAACCTGCTCAAACTGTCTCAGTCCCATAACGGAGGCGAGTGTAACACATGTGAGCAGCGATGAATTCTTGATTAATGGTATGGTAATATGTACAGCCTGCTGGATATCCGTTGCGCCGTCTATTGTCGCGGCTTCGTAGTATGTCTCGTCAATTGTTGTGATATCCGCCATCATTATTACCATGTAATAGCCTATATAGAAAATCCAGTAGATCAGTACTGCCGGAAATGCCGTCTTGACGCCGCCGAGCCAGTCACAGGCAAGATTGCCGAGTCCGATTGAAGTAAGCAAGCTGTTGAGCATTCCTGTTTCGGCGTTGTAGATTGCACGCCATAAAGTTGCCAGTGCGATACCCGAAATAACCTGTGGGAAGAAGTAAACCGTTCTGAAGAATTTCCATCCCTTCGGTTTTCTGGAAAGAATAATTGCCATAAGCATGGCAAGCGGCACCTGTATGCATGAAGCAACAGCTGCCCAGACTACATTATTAATAATAGACCTTTTAAATGCCTTGTCGTTGAAAAGCTTTACAAAATTGCTTATCCCGCGGAACACCGGTTCAGATATCCCGTCCCATTTAAGCAGGCTGACAACGACATTGTACAAAACAGGTATTACGAAAAACATTATGACAAGAAATACCGCCGGGAGCAGAAATGCAATCAGCGGACCTCTGTCGGATCTGGTGGGTTTCAAATCAAATCCACCTCCTCTTGAAAAATGCCAAAGGGCGCGGTTTTAAAGCCGCGCCCCAAAAACGTGCGCTTTTAGTCGGCGTTATCGATAGCTGTCTGGAGCTGATCGACAAAGCCCTGTGCATCTACTTCGCCGAGTGCCAGTGCAGAAACTGCTGCCGGGAATTCGGTTGAGAATGCCGTCGGGAATGTACCGTTCACATGAAGAGTTGTGAATTTTGCATTGCTTGCAATGTTTGCGAATTTCTGAGCAATCTCGGTGACATTGGCTGAAGGCTGATACTTTACGAAGAACATTGCACCAGAAGATGCAGACCACTCGGATACACGCTGTGCATCTGAAATATACTGTGCAAACTTAATGACAGCTGCTTCCTTTGCGGGATCATCCTGCTTAGCAAATGCAAGAGCGCCCTGAATAGCGGTTACAATTCCTCCCTCGCCCTTTCCGCCGTCATATACGGGGTATGCTGTAACATCAACAACATCTGCCAGAAGCTGGTCTCCTACCTTGTTGTCTTCCTTGTAGAAGTTTGCAATCCACCAGGGGCCGTTCAAATATACAGCAGTGGAACGGTCAATGAAATGTGAATTGACATCGCCTGCGCCGGCGCTAATTGCACCGTCAAATGTGTAGCTGTACATCTCCTTGAGGATTTCAGCTGCCTGTACGAATGCGGGGTCTGAAAGACCGTTCTCAAAAGCTTCCTTGCCGCCGATTGACTGTACAATCACGGAGTACCAGAGCATTGAGGACCAGCCGTTTTCTCCGGCCATCTGGCCCATTGCATTGTAGCCCTTTGACTTGATGGTCTTGAACATTTCCATCATATCGTTGAAGTCTGTCGGGAATGAATCATATCCGCATTCTTTGAGAATCTCAGTGTTGTAGCAAAGCGGGAATATAGCGGACTCAAACGGGAGAATGCAGATTTTTCCGTCATAGGTATATGCATCAAAGCATCCGTCTGCAAATGTCTTTCCCCAGTCGCCTGCAAGATACTCCGTCAGATCCATGAATTTGCCGGAAGCTGTATATGCTTTGGCGTCAAATGTACCGTCAAGAATGCAGATGTCGGGAACATCACCTGTTGTTACCAGTGTACGGATTTTATCACGGTATGCCTGATAATCTGTCTGCTCTTCAACAACAACCTTGATTGATCCTGCGTTTTCCTTGTTGAAATCCTCAATCATCTTGGCCATGTACTCAGCCTTGGAGTCGGTTCCAACCCATATTGACGGGAAGTTGATCACGATTTCTTCTGCCTTTGTTTCTGCTGCCGGTGCCGCTTCTGCTGCTGCGGGAGCTGCAGGTGCGGCCTCGGTTGCCGCAGGTGCCTTTTGTCCGCACGCGCAAAGTGCAAATATCATGCAAAGCGCCAGTGCAAGTGCGAGAATCTTTTTCATTGGTTTTCTCCTTAATGATATTGGTTTAATTAACAGAGTTAATTAATTTAACATCATTATTATATGATGGAAGAGTCGGTTTGTAAAGAAGCAACATCTGCGATTCAGTAGATTTTTCCAGCTCAGATTTGTGAAATATGACTGAATAGTTCCCTGTTCGGGCTATCCTCCCGATAAAATACAGGCGGTGTACCTAGCGGAGCTCTGACCTTTGCCTGGGACTTGCCTTTGTAAACTTCGTGCGTAAACATATGTACCCATGTTCCCTCCGGGAAAATGACGGTTCTGGACCTTCTGTTTTTTTCCACCACAGGTGCAACAAGCACATCATGTCCGAGCATATACTCAAACAGGTCGCGTGAATAGTACTCTGTATCAGCCGGGTCTTCAAGGAAAAGCGGTCTCTGAACCGGAAGACCCTTTTCTTCATTTTCCTTCATAAGCTCTTCCATGTACGGAGCAAGCGCACTGTGAATCTTTCCCCATCTCGCGGCGCAGGAAATCATCTCCGCGTCAGTGTACATCTGCACATTGCTGTCAGGTCTGTTGCCTTCGTGAGTTCTCATAATCGGAGTAAAGCACGAATATTCAAGCCATCTCATCATTAGTTCTTCAGTCCTTTTCAGGTGGAACAGCGTCGTATATCCCCCGCAGTCGCATGTGTGCAGTCCGAATCCTGACATACCGAGAGAAAGAGCCGCCGTTATTACGGACGGCAGTCCGTCGTCCTTTGAAAAGTCTACGCACTGGTCGCCTGCCCATGTGAGAGTCGAGTACTTCCCGGAATAGGCTGCACCCGATCTCATGAAAAAGACTATCTGTCCGCTCAGACCGCTTTCGTCCACTGCCTCCCGGTTGCACTTTGCCCAAAGCAGCGGCCATTTGTTGTGGACCTCAAGACCGGTTCCGCCGCTGCAGACAGCATCCGAAGGCAGGTATTCGCCGAAGTCAGCCATCCATCCCTTGAAGCCTATTCCGATAAGGTTTTCCTTGATAACATTCTTGTACCAATCAAACGCACCTGCATCCGTAAGATCCACCACGCCGCAGTTGAATTCACCAAAATCAAAGAGATAGTCTTCTCCCGCAAGGTTTTTTACGAAATATCCCTTTGCGGCCGCCTCTGAAAACAGCACGCCGCCTTCAACCAGATATGGATTTATGTACCCCATCCAGCGTGTTTTTTCATCTTCCCTGATTATCTCGTCAAGGTGCGGATACATTTCACGATTCCATCTCCAGTCCCACTGAAGACGTTTGCCGAAGGACGTAACTCTCTTTCCTTCCCAGTCCTGAATCCATACTGCAGGTATTTCTATTCCTCCGCCACGGCATTTGTTGAGGACTTCCATGACAAAGTCAGTTCCGCCCTGTGCTCCCAGCCACACACCGCGAACCGCCCATGAAGGAAGCGCCTTCTGGCGTCCCAGCAGTTCTGTCAGCTTGTACAGCAGTTCGCCGTAGTTATTTCCCTCTCCGATTATCAGTGTGAATGATGAAGACCAGAGCTCAATCTCATGGTAATTATTATTAGTGAAATTGAGGACTGAATACTCAAAATTATCCAGATGAACGAAATACATATCCGATGAAATAAAGGTCGGCTGCGGGAAAAACGTCGTATGGTAATCTCCTCCGGCATTTTCCGCCGCATCCGCGAGGCGTGTCACCATAGTATGCTTGTTGCGTCCCACTCCCTGCTCGCGTGTCCAGATCGGGAACTTACGTCCTCTTAAGTCAAGGCACGAGAACTGTTCCCCGCCGCCCGTTATGTGCTCACCGGCATCGGCCTCGATGCGTATCCACGTGCGGTTTACCGATTCATCCAAGGATTTTCCGCTGATATATGTCAGTCCGTTTTTCTCCGAGCAGGTCAGAATATAGTCTTCGGGTGCTCTGCACTTGTCAATAACAGTATCTTTTATGTCAAAATTACCTCGGAACATCCTTATCGTTTCTTTTCCGTGTCCAGTAAATATTTCGATTTTATTCGTTATACCAGCAGTCTTCATTTTCATTCACCATTTTTAAAGTTATTTCCTTGAACTTCGGTTCAAGACCATACGAAATTAACAGACACACAAATCCCGGCAGAAGAGGAATCAGTGCGGGCAGAAGATATGCAGCTGCCGCACCCGCTGCAATAACAGCATCTGTCAGGAGCGTCCTGCCTATATTCTTTATACTTATTAAAAACACATTCTTCACATATGAAAGAAATGGTTCTGTGAATCTCGATACATACGGAAACAGCCACGGAAGCATAACAAGAACCGGCAGCGCATAATACGGAATCAGCTTAACACTTATTATGCACGGTACGATAACGGCAAGGCAAGCAAGCCACAGAAGCGTTGCGGCCTTCAAGTTGACCTTGAAAGCATGGAAAAACTCCCTGGTCAGGTTTCCTCTTTCATGCCGCACGGATTTGACAAGCGCATAGTATAGTGCGCACGAGGACGCTCCTATGGTGATTACTGGAACCGAGCACAGCAGGAAGAGTATTCCGGCCCAGATTACGTCTATAACGTCGGAGGCAATACGTCCGATTTTTGTCTCGTCAAGCATTTTCTTCACGGCTTGATTGTATTTGAAATACCGGAAAAGTCAACCACGTAGTTTGTATTGATTGTCCATGCGTCAAAAAAAAAGAACCTCCCTTATACTGAGTGAGTATCCGAGAGGTTCGCGTATGCATCAGGCAAGACCCGGTTTGCATGGTCTGCCCGATTTCCTTCTGTAATCGTAATAAAGTTCCTCGGTTGCAATTGCCATCTTGGTCACCGAGAACTTGCAGTCATGGGGATATACATACCATGTATCATCGAGCGTGTTCAAGTCAACGCAGTCCCCATGATTGAACAGATACTCATACTCAACATGACATGAATACAGCGACGGCACTTTTTTCTCCATCGTGAATACCGTTCCGTCTTCACCCGTTACCTCAACCCTGAAGCCGTTCATGTCATGAGTCATCGTCCCCTCGCCCAGTTCGATATATCCCTTGGCGTTCGGGAGGCTTTCAACCTTGACCGGCAGCACACCCGTTGAGTAGGTGCCGTTTTCAACCTCTTTGCGCACATTGTCCCTTTCCCATTCATACCAGTCGGGTATGTGCGTAAACTTCGTCTCACCGTTCTCCGCCTTCATCTCTCCGAGTTCCGTCATAAGCCAGCTTTTTCCGCATGCTCTGCAATGGATGTGCGTTCCTTCGCTCTCCATCTCAAACTCGGTGCCGCAGTCCGGGCACTGATAAAGTATTTTTTCAAGACCGACCGCCCTGTCTTCGCAGTCGACTATTATGCCTTTTTCCTTCTGCCACTTGAAATCATCGTACTGGAACTCGTCAACTATGCGCTGGTTGATTTCATCCACACTCAGTTCCTGAACATCCTCCGCCGTCAGCAGCAGTTTCATTTCTGCTTCCGTCGGTTTTACTCCGCGTTCGTGTCTTGTATTCCAGAAGGGGTGGTTAATATGATTCCCGTGACAGATTATTGTAACAACAGGGACTTTCATCATTTTGCACAGTTTGCCGAGCGATTCTGGCAGCGGAGCGGTTGTACCGCAGAGGGAGTACCTCGCTTCGGGATATATTGCCACGATTCCCTTGAGTTTGAGTATGTGCTGCATATGGCGTACCATCACGGTGTCGCTGGTAAATTTTCTTTTGCATATGCATCCGATGTTTCTCAGCAGATTCTCACGCCCTATGAAACCATCAATGGCCACAACATAGTTTCCGAAATGCGGAAATGTCGCCATTGCCGAAACCGACATATCAAAGAAGGCATTGTGGTTTCCTAGGAGAATATAGGGCGGCTTCACGTTCTCCATGCCTATTTTTGTGATTTCCGTCTTGTGTTTCATCACGCTCGGGAAACTTAATGCCCATGCGACCGGCTTTAAATACCATCTGCATTTAACCGGTTTTTTCGTCATGTCAAAACGTTCGAAATTGTCGTTTTCCATTTTTCTTCCCCCCCTTAAAAATACACTCATACACTTTAATATATTTTCACATTTGAATCAATATTTCTATTAAACCACAGCAGAAAAAATTGCAAGCGAACCGTACTGAAAGGACAGCGAAATAACGGGCTCAACGTTGATTTTATTATTCCCATATACTACAATATCTGTTAGGGTAGGGTACTGACAAAAGTATTGCCCGGCTTACATTTTCGTGAATATAAAAAATACATATATCATCAGAAAAAGTCAGGAGGTTTTATCTTGAAACATCTTATGTCGGGTAACGAAGCGATTGCCCGGGGTGTATACGAAGCAGGGGTAAAAGTTGCTTCCGCGTATCCCGGAACGCCGAGTACAGAAATATTTGAAACACTTCCGCAGTACAAGGATGACCTTTACTGTGAGTGGGCACCAAACGAGAAGGTTGCCACCGAAGTCGCTTACGGCGCATCCGTAGCCGGAGTCCGGAGCTTCACAGCCATGAAGCATGTCGGTCTTAACGTCGCCGCGGATCCCGTTTTTACAGCCGCATACAACGGTGTGGGCGGAGGTTTTGTAGTCGTTTCCGCAGACGATCCCAGTATGCACTCTTCTCAGAACGAACAGGACAACCGCTGGTACGCGCTTCACGCAAAGATTCCCTGCATAGAGCCGTCCGATTCCCAGGAATGTCTGGATTTTACAAAAGAGGCTTTTAAAATCTCCGAGATGTTCGATATGCCGGTTCTTCTGCGCACAACTACTAGAGTATCGCATTCAAAGAGTCTTGTCGAATTCGGTGAGAAGGAAGAAGTTGCCGCAAAGGAATATTCAAGGGGCACCAAATACAACTGCGCCCCCGCACTTGCCTACAGAAACAGGGCAAAGCTCGAAAAGAACATGGCTGAACTCGTAAAATACTCCAACAGCTGCTCTTTGCAGAAGCTTGAGATGAACGGTTCCGATATCGGTGTAATAACATCATCCATTGCCTATGAGTATGCCAAGGACGTCTTTCCCGAGGACACATCTTTTCTTAAAATCGGTCTTTCCAACCCGATGCCGATGGAACTCATAAAGGATTTTGCCGCAAAGGTCAACAAGCTTTATGTCATTGAAGAGCTCGATCCCTTTATGGAGCAGCAGATAAAGGCAGCAGGTATCGAATGTATCGGAAAAGAACTCGTAAGCAACATGTACGAGCTCAATCCCCAGATTCTTGCCGAACAGCTGTTCGGCATCAAGCCCGAAACCCGCGATCCCGGCGTTGCGGTCGCTTCAAGACCGCCCGCACTGTGCCCCGGATGTCCTCACAGAGGTTTCTTCTATACAATGTCAAAGCACCGCGACTTTGTTGTCACGGGTGATATAGGCTGCTATACCCTCGGTCTGTCCGCACCATTAAACGCGGCGGATACATGCATCTGCATGGGCGCCGGTTTTTCGCTCGGAGCCGGAATGGCAAAGGCGTTTGAAGCCCAGGGGAAAAAGAAAACCGTATTCGGAGTTGTGGGCGACTCGACGTTCTTCCACAGCGGAATGACGGGTGCGCTCGAGATAATCTACAACGACGCCGGTATCATACCCGTTGTTCTCGACAACCATATCACCGGCATGACCGGTCATCAGGACAATCCCGGCAGCGGCTACAATCTGAAGGGTGAAGTTGCAAATGCAATTAAGGTTGAGGACGTCTTGAAATCCTTCGGATACGAGAACGTCATCATTGTCGATCCTCAGGATCTTGAAAAGATGGAAGAGGCTGTCATGAACGCCGTATCGTCCAGCGTCCGTTCCGCAATCGTATGCAGGCGCCCCTGTCTGCTTATTAAACGTATTCCCCGCGAAAAAGGCTGCTGCACGGTTGACACGGATAAATGTGTGGGATGCAAAACCTGCCTCAAAGTCGGCTGCCCCGCCATCATGGTCAGGGACAAAAAGGCATGTATTGACAAATCGCAGTGCGTCGGATGCACCGTCTGTGCCCAGGCATGTCCCAAGGGCGCTATCAGTAAGGAGGAAGCATAATTATGGATAATAAAAGTGTTCTTCTTGTAGGTGTCGGTGGTCAGGGAGCTATCCTAACCGCGAAGATACTTGTAAACGGTCTTATGGAAAAAGGCTACGATGTGAAGATGAGCGAGGTCCACGGAATGAGCCAGCGCGGCGGAAGCGTTTCCACGCAGGTGCATTTCGGGCCAAAGGTCTACTCTCCCGTCATCGGACAGGGCGCCGCGGATATTCTTGTGGCATTCGAGAAGATGGAGGCCGTGCGCTATGCAAAGTTTCTCAAGAGTGACGGCATAGCCGTAATAAACGACTATGAAATGGAATCTTCTACCACTGCAGCGGGTCTTGAAACATATCCCGAAGGATGCCTTGAGGCTATGGAGAAGAATTTCAAGACCTACTCTCTGAAGGCTGCAGATATTGCCGCAGAAGTCGGTAGCGAAAAATGCATGAACGTGGTTCTGTTCGGAGCGCTTGTCAAGGCGCTCGGCATCGATGACATCGACTGGGAAAAGATAATTGAAAAAACAGTACCCGAGAAATTCATCGACCTTAACCTCAGGGCATATCATGCCGGATACGATTCCATTTGAAGTGTATGAGCAGCGCATTATCAATATACAAATCAAAACTCGTATCGGCCGATGATGCCGTAAAGATGGTTAAATCCGGTGACTGGATTGATTACGGTTCGAATAACTCCATGCCGTTCACCCTTGATGCCGCGCTTGCCAGAAGATGCGGAGAACTGCACGGTGTCAAGGTCCGCGGCAATCTGACGCCCGGCCCCATTCAGGTCATTGAGTGCGACCCCTCCCAGGAGCACTTCGTCTACAGCACATGGCACTGCGGAGCGTACGAAAGAAAGATGTGTGATGAAGGGCGTGCCTTTTTCACTCCCATGGTTTTCCATAACCTTGAGTGGTATTATGTGAATTTTCTGACCGTGGATGTTGCCATGCTGGCCGTATCTCCCATGAACGACGAAGGCTATTTCAGTCTTTCGGGTGCATGCGGCGCTGTCAGTCCCTGCCTCAAGGTCGCAAAAAAAGTAATCGTCGAGGTTAACGAAGCGATACCCTTCATATGCGGTGATGAAACGACCAGAATCCATGTTTCCGAGGTCGATGCCGTAGTCGAGTCTCCGCGACGCGAGCTCATGTCCCTTCCTGTCGTTACGCCTTCGCCCATAGACATTAAAATTGCAGAAAACATACTTCCCAACATCCCCGACGGAGCTACAATTCAGCTTGGCATCGGTGGAATGCCCAACGCTCTCGGCGAAATGCTCTCAAAGTCCGATCTCAAGGACCTCGGCATGCATACCGAACTTTGCTGCGATGCGTACCTTTCTCTTTCGAAAGCGGGAAAACTGACAAACAGAAAAAAGAATATAGATCCCGGCAAAGGCGTTTTCGGGCTTGTAATAGGAGGACGCGAACTTTACGACTGGGCTGATGAGAACGACGGCCTTGAAGGCCGCGCATTAAGCTATGTGAATAATCCTCACGTTATTTCATCCATAGACAATATGATTTCCATCAATTCCTGCCTGAACATCGACCTCTACGGTCAGGTGTCCTCTGAAAGCGCCGGGACGCGTCAGATCAGCGGCACCGGCGGTCAGTTGGATTTTGTTGAAGGCGCAAGTCTGTCAAAAGGCGGTAAATCTTTCCTGTGCATGAGTTCTTCATATACCGACAAAAGCGGGGTAAGCCATTCCCGCATACTGCCGAAATTCACCGGCGGAGATATTATTACAACACCGCGTACTCTTGCCTGCTATATCGTGACGGAGTACGGCGTCATTAACCTTGCAGGAAAGTCGACATGGGAAAGAGCGGATGCCATTATTTCCATTGCTCACCCGGATTTTCGCGACGAACTGATAAAGCAGGCGGAAGCCCAGAAAATCTGGCTTCCCCACAACAAGCGCTGATTGGTGTCTGCATATATTTAAGCTTTCCTCCCACATAAATCTGTTACCGATAAAATAGAAATAGAAAAAGATTTAATACCAAAAAATCAAATGGGAGAACGAATATGAAAGTATATAAAAACGGCCTGATCTATACGGTGGACGGCAGCAGAAGCTGTGCCCAGGCATTTGCAGTTGACGGGAACAAGTTTGTCTATGTCGGTTCCGATGACGGTGCAAAAGCATATGAGTGGGACGCTGATGAAGTTATTGATCTAAACGGGAAATTTGTATTGCCCGGTCTGATAGACGGCCATGCGCATCCCATAGGCGCTGCGGTTTTCAACTGCGGGTTAATACTGAATGATTATCCGGACAAAGAATCTCTGTTAACGGCTGTCAAACAGTACGTGGCAGATAATCCGGATGAACAGTCATATTTCGGTATGGGTTGGAAGGAAGCAATCTTTGCCGCAGATCCCAATGGTCCGACAACAGACCTTCTCGATGAAATATGCACGGACAAGCCAATAGCGCTTCTGTCGTCAAGCTGCCATACCTGCTGGGTAAACAGCAAGGCTTTTGAGCTTGCGGGCATCGACAAAAACACTCCGGACCCAAAGCCCGGTTCACATTTCTTTGTCCGTGACGACGAGGGAAACCCGACCGGCTACTGCAAAGAAATCACTTGTATTCAGATGATTTTCGCCGGCACAGATTATATCAAGGGCGACCTGGTTCTTGAGAAGCTCTCGGAACTTGCGGCGAGATATGCCAGTGTCGGAGTAACCAGCGTTCAGGACAGCGGGTGCTTTGACTTCTTTGTTCAGTGTTATAATGACAACTTATTTGAATATGTAAATAAGCCGGAATTCAAAATACGCATGAATACCTGCGGGCTTTGCGCAAGCAGTATTGATACGGTAAGTCAGGCGATAGATATCGTAAGGAACAGCAAAGACAAATATGCAACCGACAAGTTGAACTGCAATTTCCTGAAACTGATTGGAGACGGTACCGTTGAAAACACTACCGCTGCAATGCCTCTGGCCTACGGGGACAAAGCAGAACCGATAACCCCGTCATTCACGGAAGTTCAGGTCTTTGATTCCATAATGGCAGCGAACGAGCTAGGTGTCGGATTCAATATGCACGTAATCGGCTCATCTGCAAACGATATTTTTGTCAAAGCAGTCGGCAGAGCAAGAAAAGCCGGTGCAAAAAATCGAATAACATCATCTCATTCGGAATACGTATTTGAGGAAAACCTCCCCCTGATTAAGGAGTATGGTATTTTCTGCAACGGCACTCCCGTCTGGTGGTTTACGTTAGATTCGGAATTTGAAAAATACATTGACAATGTCACCAAGGCTTTGGCAAAACCGTTCAAATCCTATATAGACGCCGGTATTAAATGCGGATTCGGTTCCGATTTCCCGACTGACACCGCAGGATTTGACCCCAGAAAGAACTTCACTTCGGGCATTACAAGAAAAAACTACACTCCATACGGACAGTCCGGATACGTATACAAACCCGATGAGCGCCTGACTCTTTCGGAACTGATAGAAGGTTACACCATTAACAACGCCTATGAGTTCCAGATGGAAGATAAGATAGGTTCAATCGAAAAAGGAAAGCTGGCCGATTTCGTAATATTCGAAGACAACCTGTTTGAACTTGAAAAAACCGATCCTGAACTACTAAAAGAGGCGAAAATAGTTGAGACCGTTATGGACGGTCGCACCACATACAAATACTGCGAATAACTTTTATTGAATACCGACCTGAAAACACCATCCCGAATCATTTGGGATGGTGTTTCGTTGCGCTTATTATTCTGCGTTCTGCGGATCGCTGTCGTTTTCCTCCGGATTTTCCGTCTCATCAGGCGAAATACCGAGCACCTGCCGGGTAATCATATAATCCAAATAAGCATCTCCCGCATCATGCCTGCCGTTGTTGTTCCAGTCAGGGATATTGTCAAAAAGTCCCATTACGATTTCCTCTTTATTTGTATGATGATTTCGGCGAATCTGCAAATTCTCTCCTTCACGGGCTGCCGAACAGTTCAATGAACCTGTCCTCGTTTATTACCGGGATTCCTAGCTGTGCGGCCTTAACATTCTTGGCGGACTTCGATTCGATGTCGTTATTTACAAGGAAATCAGTATTTCCGGACACGCTCCCGGCCACTTTTCCGCCCTCGGATTCGACGTATTTCTTAAATTCGTCACGGTTTTTAAAGGAGTGAACATCCCCTGTTATTACGAATGTATGTCCGGAGCATCTGCCTTCGCTTCTGTTATTCGGTTCGGTATTTTCAATGTCCAGTATCTCGGTAAGCTGTTCAAACAGCTTTCTGTTTTCAGGGCTTCCGAACCAGGAAACAATGGATGAGGACCTTTCCGGGCCTATGCCGTCCAAATCCTCGAAACCGATGCCGGAGAAAAGGCGGTCTTTGATTCCGTCCCATCCGAGTGCGGCGTTCATCTTCTTTCCGGCATCAATGCCTATCAGTGGAATGCTCAGTGCATTGATGAAATGCACAGGATCTGTATGCTTTGCGTTTTCAAGGGCAACTCTCAGATTTTCGCAGGACTTCTCCCCGAATCCCTCCATCTGCGCTATCTCGCCGAAGTGCTCCGGAAGAGAGAAGATATCCGCCGGAGATCTGATATACCCGGCATTTACGAAATCTCTTAACGACTCAATGGACAATCCGTCTATATCAAGACCGTCCTTGCCGGCGAACCTCACATATTTCATAAGGTTCTTTGCCGAACAGTCCGGATTTTTGCATCTGAGAACTCTCGACCTGCCGACAGTTTCGAAAATCTCAGTCTCACTGCCGCAGGCGGGGCATACGGAAGGGATACTGAAAGTCCCTTCTTTTTTTGTCACGGCGACACACTTAGGAATAATTTTGTTTGCCTTGATAATTTTCAGGCTTGTCTTTCTGTTTTGTCCGATGCCGAGCCTCTCCATCTCGCTTATGTTGCACAGCGATGCTCTTGTAACAGTTGTTCCTTCAAGTCTTACCGGATCAAACACGGCAACCGGTGTAATGGAAGACGCCGCGCAGCTCCATTCTATGTGGTCAAGCACCGTCTCGGCGGACTCGTCCTGCCACTTGAATGCATATCCAGCCCTTGTCGCATGATGACCCGTCACGCTGCCGGTAGCCGCATAGTCCGTGTCATCGTAGGAAATAACAAGCCCGTCTACCGGGATAAGCATTTCCCCGTTTTCCACGCGTCGGGTCCATTTTTCTATGACCTCGCCAAGATGCTCCGCATCGGTCAGTTCCCTGTCGACCGTCGTAAATCCGGCTTTATCCAGAAAATCCATCCTTTCTCCCCAGGAGACGATGTTGTCATCAATATGTACAAGCGTGAATGCGTTGAACGTCAGGTTCCTCTCCCTGACTTTATCAATGTTCTTGGCATCAAGTGAAAGGGTACCCGAGGCCAGATTTCTGGGATTGGCAAATTTATCCTCGTCGTTGACAGTGCTTTCGTTTATTCTCTCGAAGTCAGGATATGATATGGTTGCCTCGCCTCTGACCACAAGATGCCCCTTGTATTCGACATGAAGCGGGAACCCTTTTATGGCGTCCTTCATATACGTGATGTTGCTGCCCACGGTTCCGTTGCCCCTTGTCAGGATTCTCACAAGATTTCCGTCATCATACGTCAGAACTATCGTAAGCCCGTCCAGTTTCCACGAAAGCCATATCGGCAGATCCCCGGCCCAGCGCTGCAGGTCTTCAATTTTTTTAGTCTTTGCAAGGGACAAAGCCGGATACTCATGGTTTTCCTTCTGTCCGCTTTCGCCTTCAAGAGAGTCGCTGACCACCTGGGTAGGGCTGTCTTCACGGATATATCCCGTCTCCTGCTCAAGTGCTGTCAGTTCGTCAAATCCGGCATCCCACTCGTAGTTAGTCAGTATCTCCTCAAGCCCGCCGTAATAGGCTTCGGATGCGGCATTGAGCAGTTCAACCAGCTCGTCTATTCTTTTTATTTTATCATCCATCACGCTACCGTATTCCGTTTCGCATATTTCCGCAAAAACAGGTTATTGCTTTTGCGAGCCACTGTTATATTTTAAACATTTTCCCAAAAAACTTCAACAGATTCAAAGCCGGGTGCAATGGTATTGAACATACTGTTTGTTCACGTCGTCGTGGCTGTTTCAAATTCTTCCGTAAGAGAAGTTGTCCCAGTTGCGTTTCATGTAAGTTTCCAGTACAAGAGGCGTTCCGACAAAGCTTCTGTCAATCCCGTCTCCGGAAAGGAATTCTTCGATTACTTCTTTTCGTCCCGTTGTGTATACCACCGGAATACCGCTGATTTTGCTTGCCTCTGAGACGACAGGATACCCGTCTATTAGATCCTGTGCGCTTGCCCAGATCTGGAGATTGGAATTATGTACGAATCCTGTCACCTTCTGTCTGGCAAATCCCTCCATATCGTCCTTCAGTTTGAGTATCCTGTCCGGTGTTTCGGACATCGGGCGTCTGGTGTTTATGACGTCATATACCTCGAGCTGCCCCGGTATAAGTGCGGCAAAATCACTGTGGTACCTGGCAAGTGAAAGAGCGCCGGCCGGGTCTCCTCCCACATCGAAGATTACAAGATCCCAGTCTCGGTCAAATGCGGAATTCACTGCGGCCGGCATATTGGTCTGTGTCACACCTGACCCTGCGAAAGTCGGTGAAACAAGGTTAATATTGCTGTCATCCAGAAGCTTCAGCTGATCGGACATGCGGAAATAGTCGTTGATACGGTCCAGATCTATTACCTGTGTTCTTTTGCCGTCTGCGGCGGCCTGAAAAGCCATGTTTAATGCAATTTCCGTCTTGCCCGAGCCATAGTTTCCTATGAGTATTACTATCTTTTTCATTTGTTATCCGCCTTTCGGATTCAGCTGGAAACTCAGTATTGCCCACGCTATACAAACAAAGGCAAAATGCGCATCAGCCTTTATATCGTACCCATATGCGCTGCAATACTGATAGGAAGCTCAAGCCTGTTGTCTTCAAGCAGCTTCTTATTCCCTAGTATTTCCTCCGTTGTTCCGCTTGCAACCACACTTCCGCCGGATATAAGTATTACGCGGCTGCAGGTTTCCATTATCATATCCAAATCGTGCGACGCAATAATCTTTGTCTGCGGCAGGTCCTTTATAACGTTTATCACCGATCTGCGGTTGCAGGGGTCAAGAGATACCGAAGGCTCGTCCATTACTATCACCTCGGGATCCATCGCAAGCACGGTGGCTATTGCAGCCATTCTCTTTTCGCCGCCGGAAATCTTGTGATTGTATTTGTATTTCAGTTTGCCGAGATTCAATTCCTCCAGAACGGCATCAACACGCTCGTCCGCATCCTGCCTGGACATACCGTAGTTTAGAAGGCCGAACATCATATCGTCATAGACTGTTGGCATGAACATCTGGTTATCTGAATTCTGAAGGATGAACCCCAAAATTCTCCGTATTTCCGGAAGATTCTGTTTGCATACGGGTATGCCCTTTACCAAAATTTCACCCTCATGCGGCAGAAGACCCAGAAGGACTTTCAGCATTGAAGACTTGCCCGCACCGTTTGCGCCTATTATGCCGACGTTTTCGCCCTCATCAATGCAAAAGCTCATGTCATTTAGCACAGGGCAGCCCTTTTCATATGAAAATGATACATTATTGAATTCTACTATCATATTTATACCTCACATGACAATTCCGCCCAGCGCAGAGGCAACATTAACATATTTTGCCGCGATGAAAGCTGCTGCTGTTAAAATAAGAAAAGCATAATCACCGGCTGTGCATTTCCCAAGCTCGGCATATATGTACTCTCCGGAAAAACCTCTCAGTTTCATGCTCGAATACAGTTCGTCCGCCCTGTCCATGCTTCTGAGCAGCAGCTGCCCCAGAAACGAACCCCATGCGGTTTTCTGAATACCTTTCTGGCGCGGAGCCCGGAGCATATACGCATCCGTCATGACCGATACCTCTTCCATCATAACGGAGATATACCTATACGTCAGCAGCATGAGTGTAACAACAAAGCCGGGAATGTGCAGTTTCCTAAGCGCGGCGCAAATCCGGTCGAACGGCGTTGTGGCAACCAGAATATACGAAGCCGTGACGCAGAAAATGCCCTTTAGCATCAGCGTTATCATGGAAATAACGCCGCCGCTAACTGTGATGCCTCCAATAGTCAGCATCGGCGATTTATCCAGGAACGGATTAAACAGGCCGACGGCGCATACCAAAGGCAGTACAATGCGCAGCTTATAAAGGCATCTTGCAACGGATGTCCTGCTCAGCTGGAACATGAGCACCGGATAAAGAATCATAACCATAAGCCCGCTCAGATCATATTTGTCAAATGAAACGACAACAACAATATACAAAACGGTAATAATGAACTTCACCGTGGCATTCAGGCTGTGAACCGGCGATTTGTCAGCCGCCATGGCATCCATTTCTTTTAATTCAACTATTGCGTGGTCTATTTTCTTCATTTTTTCCTTATTGAGACGGCTTTAAGGAGCACCGAAAACGAATGCTCCTTAAGCTTTTATGAGATGTGTATGAACGACAAAAAAATGTTAAGGGGAAACTGTTTTTCAGTATTACGGCTTAACCTTTTTCCGGAAAAACCCTCCGAGAACACATATCCCGATGGCGGCTGCAGCTACCATAGCCGAGCCGACAATGCCCGAGACTGATGTTCCTGCGGCGGCGTCATTATCAGCAAAGGCGTAGTCCGGAAGAAAAGCTGTGGATTCCTGTATCTGAGCAGCTTTTTCCGCAGCACTGCTGGTGATTCCGTAGTTTTCCTCATCAAGTCCCATGTTCTGGCTGTATCCTGCATCACTGTTTCCGAAAAGCGCCCACTCAAGCCCGTCGGGATTGGAACTCGCGAACAGGGAGAAAATTCCGCCTACCACGCAGACGGCAACCGCCAGAATTACTACCACGGATTTTACGGAGCGTTTTCCGGAGATATTCCCGGAAGAAAGATTAACGTCCCTCAGAAGCTCGGGCCTTGCTTCAAACACAAACGTTAAAACAGCTGCGGTTACAAGACCCTCGACAAGACCGATAGCCAGGTGTATGGGCTGCATCAGGGCACAGAATGCTCCGAATGGGAGTTCAGTAATCCCTGACAGAGATGTTTCAGCGACAACGGAGAACGCACCGAGCTGGAGAGTAACTATACATCCTATAACCGATGCGGCTATAATTCTGGCTCTTTGTGCTGCCTTTTCTTCCATATTGCCGAACCAGTTGCTGTGCATAATCGGTTTCCATATAAGATAGTATCCGACAAAGCAGCCGTAGAATGCCATATTCCAGACATTGGCACCCAAAGCCAGCAGCCCTCCGTCTCCGAAGAACAGGCACTGAATAGCCAGAATAACAATCATTGAAAGGAAACCTGCCTGAGGGCCCAGAATCGCGGACAGGAGCATACCGCCGCACATATGTCCGGAGGAACCCGTTCCGGGGATTGTATAGTTAATCATCTGCCCCGCAAAAACGAGAGCAGCTGTTACAGCCATTACCGGAAGACGTTTGGAGTCTTCATCTTCTATTTTCAGTTCGCGCCCGGAGAGTCCTGCAACTGTACCGGAAGCCACATACATTGTTGCGGCCACTGCGGGAGAAAGCAGCGCGTCTGCCATATGCATAATAATACCTCTTGCCAAACATGGAATATTGAAACCGTTTCAGTTTCTAAAATGACTCTAACATATCGGATTTGGCCGTACAAGCCCCCTAGGGGGATAGAAAATTCAATAAATAAGCATACGCCTTTTTGTAGAAATCCCGCACAATCAAGCACAGGACGATGATGTTCAACATCATCCCAGAATAATAACATCAAAAACAAATCATCCGTAATTATTCCTCTAACAAATCAAGAGCAGGGCCGATCACAATTAAGCCCTGCTCCGTTCTATATTATAGTAGTCTGACAAGTGTTCATATTACAGAAGTCATGACAATACCTGTTACAGGTATTTTTCCAGTGCCTCTTTCAGCTTCTTAATATCTATCGGTTTGGCCAAGTGAGCATCCATACCCGCTTCATAGGACTTCTGCCTGTCCTCCTCAAATGCATTGGCGCTTAAAGCGATTATCGGCAAATGAATGCCTTCAGGTTTTAATACATTTCGGATAGCTTTTGTGGCCTCATATCCGTTCATCCGCGGCATCTGGATATCCATAATGACTGCATCATAGCAGCCGCGGTCGCTATCAAGGGCTTTTATTACCATATCAACCGCAACATCTCCGTCATCGGCGGTTTCAACAATAAAACCTTCTTCCTCGAGAATATCGAGCGCGATTTCACGGTTCATCTCGTTGTCTTCAACAAGCAGCAGCCTTTTCCCCTGGCAGTCACCAAGCCGGATGTTCTGTTCCTCTGTCTCGTGTTCGTATGCATCCGTGTCCCATTTCATCGGGACTGATACTATTACGGTGGTACCTTCTCCAGGCTTTGACTCTATTTCAATACTGCCTCCCATGAGGTCAACCTGCTTTTTAACAATCGACATTCCGAGTCCTGTTCCCTGAATATGGCTTACGGTTGAATTGTTCTCTCTGGAAAAATCCTCAAAAACATGCTCAAGGAACTCCTCGGACATCCCTATTCCCGTATCTCTGACCGTAATTCTGTACAGACCGTAACCCTCTTTTTCGCAGGGCAGTTCCTCAAGATAATAGTCGATACTTCCGCCTTCCGGTGTGTACTTGACTGCATTGCCCAGAATGTTCGTGACAATCTGGTTGGCCCTGGATACATCAACAAGCACATTTTTATGGATTATTCCGCTGGTGTGCGCAGTCAGCCGAATTCCCTTTTCGCTTGCGACGGCAGCATTGACTACTCGTATCTCATCAGTCTTTTCAATGACATCCACGGGTGTCTCTTCGAAAGCGACATTTCCGGATTCGATTCTGGACATCTCAAGCACCTGATTTACGAGCGACAACAGCTGCTTACCGGAAACATCGATTTTATCCAGATAATCCGAAACGTCATCAGGGCTGTTTATATGCCTCTTGGCCATAGCAGTATACCCGGTGATTGCGTTCATCGGGGTACGGATGTCGTGACTCATATTGAACAGGAATGTGGATTTCGCCATGTTTGCCGCCTGAGCCATAACAAGTGCCTTTTCAAGTGCTTCCTGAGCTTCTTTTTCTTCTCTAAGTTCTTTTGTTATGTCCATGAATCCGAAAGCCGCATGATCAGCGTCGGCTCCGCGGATAACCTGAAAGCGATAGTTCTTCTCCGTGCCGCCCATTGTGTCCCTGAAAACTGCCGAGAACGCGCCTTCCCTCGCCAGCCGGTCTCTGATATATTCGGGGCTCGACATTTCATACATCATTTTGCGGTCATCGGGATGCACGTCGCGCGAGATATATTCGTTAACTGACGTCATATAATCATTGATAATCGGATAGGCTTCATCAAGTTCATCCGTTCTTTTCAGAATCGTGCATGACCCGTCGTTGAGATTGACGTAATAGGCCGAGACAAATGAACTTATGAAATAATCCGATACTGCAAGGGACTGCTCGAGTTTCTTCTGGTATTCCGCCTCCTTGCGTATTCTTTTATCCACATAGAAAACACCTACAAGGAAATGATTATCCGCACCGGGTTTCTTTGCCACTTTGACCCTATACCACGCGGGTTGCCCTTCAACCAGCAGCCTGTACGTTATCGTAAATGACCCCTGCTCGTCGAGCGTCCTCCTGACATATTCCCTGTTGCTGAAGGTGTCACGGATTATGTCCTCATCCTCAAAGTAAACAATTTTTTCAACGTCCTTGAGGGTATCTGCGAAGAAATCCGCACCGTTTTCCAAGTTTACAAGCACAGAATCCGCATAGCCGTTGTCGTAGGAGAAGATATCGTACTTGCCCGTCTCCATGTCCACGTCGTAGATGGCCTGAAAGTCATCGGAAAGTTCCATGACTCTCGCCATCTGCTCTCTGAGTTCGGTTGCTTTGTCCGCTCTCTCCTTAAACACGGCTGCTTCCATTTCCCGGCGTACCTGCTGGTCGATGTTCAGCAGCCCCATAATCACGATATCATGATTGTCCGGCATATAAGCGAACTTTATGCGGTAGTATTCTTCGACGCCGTTGTACAGGGTTCTAAACTCGAACTTGTAGTTCGGCTGTTTGTCAAGCATTTCAATGCTGGAAAAATAGTTTGACTTCTCCAGGAACATTTCAAGATCATCCGGGTGTACCACAAAGTGGATAAACTCATCAAATCTCTTGTTTGACGGCAGGTTTTTGTCTATGTGTTTTTCGACTTCGCGGATTTTGTCCGAGGCCCAGAGCCTGGTAATAGTCATCTCCTTCTGGTTGACGGCGGCGATGTAGTCAAAGTCCTCTGTCATCGTGGATATGGCTGACAGCGCCCGGTCGCTCGCTTCCTTGTACAGGTACTGCGAATAGATGCTCTGGAATATCTCGGTCAGCTGCCTGAAAGTCTCTTTTCCTTGCTCGGTAAACACATGGTAGTCTTTGAGGTAATGTACAGCCAGATAGCCGTAGGGTTCGCCGTCGTGATAAATAAGTCTTGTCATCTCGGACTTCACGGGGCACTTTTCATAAACCGCTACGCCATTGCTTCCCTTCCTGCAGTCATCCATGACGGTGTATCCGTCTTTAAACACGTCACTGTGAATATCCGCATACGGGCATGATGCACAGTATTCCTCTGGAATCTGCACCGGTTTCCCCATAGTTTTCGAACTGACAATTATTCTCTTGTCGCCGGCACCCTGGTAGACAACCTGATCGGCACCCGACAGTTCCTGGAGTCTTTCAAGGATTTTCTCAACAAAGACTCTCGGCCGGTCGAAATTCTGGAAAATCAGCTCCATCATTTCCGCCCGGAACTGTGTATGCTTCATTCTTGACTGCAGAACCTGATCCTCTTCAAACTGCTTGGAAATATCATAGCCCACGTTGATTGCCATGATATGCCCTGTCTCTTCATTTTTTGACAGATATGAAACGTATTTGCGGAAATGTCCGCCGAGATGGGAAGAGTATATTTTGCATACGTACTCCGGCATTGAATTGCCGATTTCAAACTGCTTGATAAGATTCGAACTGTTCAGGTTCGCAACGTATCTGTCCTTCTGGTCCGGATTCACGTAAAGTGAAGCCCACATACGTATAACCTCGTCATAGGTCGGAAGCGTATCTCCGAACTTGTATGTGTAGTCCACCCATTCCCCGTCCACGAGTTCCATTATGGGCGGAACCAGTCTGTTCTCCGTCAGGTCGGCTTCATAAAAGCTGAACGCGTCCTTGATAATAGCCGTTTCGATTATTCCGCCGTTTAGAGTATATGTATTCGCGTCCGCGCTCAAAAGAACACCTCCGTTTCCGAGAAAAAATCTGGTATAACAAGCGATGCCAGATTCGTTCTGGCAGCTGTCAAACAATGACCGTCATGTCATATTATATGTATTTTGCAAATGTGTCTTTCAGTTTCTGAATATCAACCGGCTTGGCAATTTGCTCGTCCATTCCGGCCTCAATCGCTGCTCTGCGGTCTTCTTCAAAAGCATTCGCCGTCATAGCGATAAGCGGCCGTTCATACCCGCTTCCGGCGATTTTCGTCTGCCGGTCTCAAAGGCATCTGCACTGAGCGTTATTTCAGGAACTTTGCAAGCGTTTCTTTGAGATTTTGCACGTTAATCGGTTTAGCTATGTGATCGTCCATACCGGAGTCGAGAGACTTCAGTCTGTCCTCTTCAAACGCATTGGCGCTCAGAGCTATTATCGGAACCGTTTCCATTCCGTTTTTAAGCTCTCTTATCATTCCCGTCGCCGTATATCCGTCCATAACGGGCATCTGAACATCCATCAAGACAATATCATAATCGCCTGGCTTGGCTTTTGATATTATTTCGTATGCAATTGACCCGTCTTCCGCTGTATCAACAGTAAAGTCCTCCTCCTCGAGAATCTCTTTCGCAATTTCGCGGTTCATCTCGTTATCTTCCACAAGGAGAATCTTCTTTCCCGTAAAGTCGAATACCTTTGCCACGGGTTCATCTTCAGCCTTTACTTTTCCTATGCATTTTTCAAGAACGCTGTGCAGGTCTGAGGGAAACAGCGGCTTTGACACGAAAGCCGTAATCCCGGCATCGTGCGCCTCGTCTTCAATATCCGACCAGTCATATGCCGTTGAAACGATAATCGGAATATCGTTCTTGACTTCCGCCCTGATACGCTTTGCCGTCTCGACACCGTTCATGCCGGACATCATCCAGTCGAGAATAATCAGTCTGTAGGGATTGCCGATTCTCTCGGCGTCCTTAGCATGGAGTATCGCTTCTTTGCCGTTTGTGCACCAGACCGCGTTCATTCCGATGTCGCGTACCATGTTGGCAACGCTGATTGCCGTGTTGGTATCATCGTCCACGATGAGCGCCGGCAGGCCTTTGAGTTCCTCTATCGGTGCGAGATCTTTTTTACCCCGTGCAAGCTTGAAATCGAAGTCTAATACAACCTCGGTGCCGTTGTTCGGCTCGCTTGTTATGGCGATTTTACCGCCCATCATATCCACGATATTCTTCGTGATGGCCATTCCGAGACCTGTGCCCTGAATGCCGCTTACAGTGGAGGAATTAACTCTCGTGAACGGGTCGAAGATGGTTTTAAGGAATTCCTTGTCCATGCCGATACCGTTGTCTTTTATGCGGAACTGATAAGCGCCGTAGTTCTTTTCATTTACGGATTTCTCGATTATGCGGACGGCAATGGCCCCTCCGACCGGAGTGTACTTTATGGCGTTGGACAGAATATTGAGCAGCACCTGATTGAGTCTCAGCTTATCGCAAATTATATTCTCGTCGTTTACATCAACGCTGTCGATAAAGAAATCGAGATGTTTTGCGTTCACTTCCGCCTGAACAATATCGTGCAGCGTATGGATTATCTCCGGTAGATTCTCTTCTTTTTCATTGAGATTCATCTTTCCGGATTCGATGCGGCTCATGTCAAGAACGTCATTGATGAGCGAAAGAAGGTGATCCGAAGACTGCTCTATCTTCTCGAGATATCCCGAGACCTGCTCTTTGGAATCAATATGATTTTTGGCTAGACCCGTAAATCCGATGATTGCGTTCATAGGCGTACGGATATCGTGGCTCATATTGTTGAGGAAGGTCGTCTTTGATCTGTTGGCCGACTGGGCAAGAGTCAGTGCCTCCTCAAGCGCCTTCTCGGTTTCCTTTTCGGCATCGATATTTCTGAGTCCGACAACTATTCCATGTGACAAATTATCGGGGTCGAGAGCGGAAAATCTCAGATTAAACCAGTGAACTTTGCCTTCATGCAGTGTCCTGAAGGGAACGTCATATATCGGATTTTCCTTGAGATTGCTCAGAATAACGTCTCTGCCAGTTGCAGCGCGGACATCCTCTCTGTCATCTGGATATACGACAGTATCGACGAAAAATGGAAACTGTTCTTTAAGCGTCAGTTTGTCGTCAATACCCTCAAAGGTGAAAGTGTTCGGGTTTTGGTCCGAAATGAGCTTGGAAACGTCTTCGTCCGCATCGTTCATAATATTCACTATTTCAACACGCTCGTAGTCTGAGGAAAGGCGTTTGACAATCTTGTCCTGCTTTTCGATAATCTCCGCCTCGTGCAGTTTTTCCTGCTGGGCGCGGTTTCTGAAAAGGAACACGACGGCAATAAGTACCGCAACCAGCACAGCACTCATCAGGCCGAAAAATATCGTCATTATGGAGTTGCTCTGCTCCTGGAACACCGACATCGGTACGAAGGAAATGAAAAGCCAGTCGGAGTCCTCAATGGGTGCAAGCATCAGAATATACTGCTCACCCTTATAGATGAACGTCATGCTTATTTGCTCATTTTGGGCTTTTTCGAGTATCTCCTCTTTTCCGGAATAGCCGTCAAATTTCGCACCGTTACGGTCATCAAAAAAGTTCTCCATCTCGGAAAAGCTGTGGTGTTCGCTTAAATTGAGGATATATCTGCCCTCTCGGTCAATTATGGACGAATATCCTCTGCCGCCGAACGAATCCACCCTGAGTTCTCCTTCAAGTGTGGAAAGCTTGAAATTCGCGACAACGTATATGAATCTGACATCTTCGACCTGAAGGGAAACCGGAACACCTATGGTGAATCTTTCGGCACGGCTCTCGACAACCCCGAACTTGTCAAAGGTATAACGCGCGCAGAAGCTTTCTCCGTTAGCCTTAATACACCTTTCATAAGATGATTTCTCTTCTGTAATCGCGCCGGTGCTCTTGTATGTCCTGCTGTCAGATGAAACGAAACCTATCTGATCAGCCTCCGGGAGATAGGCCATGTCGTCATTCATAACGCTCATCATTTCACCCAGAGAATCAAAGCGGGTTTTTTCGACATTGTGCGCCAGTCCCTCAAGAGCTCCGATACGGGTTTTAAGGCCGTTATTAATTGTCTGCTTATCATGCTCGAAAAGTTCGGCCATTATCTCCGTATTCGACTCGATAATTCTTTTTGAAACTGAGTCATAAACCCTAGTGAAAGCCAGCACAATCGCAATAATAATAATAATAATAATAATAATAATATAATTATTCTTATTATTTCTTTTCTTTCCTCTAGTAGACATGTTTACTCCAATTATTCGTGTAATAATCTTCCTGCAGAATTAATAGCGTCATTGCAGTCTCTGTCAATACCGGCTGCAGCCTGTTCGGCGGTTTCCTTTCCCTGAAGAAGGGCCTGGATGTGCGGCCAGAAGGCGGCACGTACACCGGACCAGTTCGGGTTGTTGGCCGTGAAGTTCACCGCATTCACATCATTGGCGGACAGCGCGTCGCCGAGGAATATCTGATCTGCATAGCGGGCTGCAACACTCTTTGAGCACGGAAGTCCTCCCGTGGAGTAATCCATCCATTCATCTGATGAATAAATATAGGAAAGGAAGTCCTTTACAACCTCTATTTTCTTTTCATCACCGTTATCAAAAGCCATGAATCCTGAAATCCAGTTGCTGTTTGCACCTTTGTCGCTTGCACTCGGGAAGTTCACAAAGCCCAGTTCGCAGCCGAAATCTATATTCTGGAATGCCGTATTCCAGATATAGAAGACAAGCTGGCCGTTCTGGAACATCTCAAAGCAGTCGTTTATTTCTATTTCAGGTGCATCCTTGGGATAATAGCCCTTGTCGTAGTTGTCCTTGAACCACTGCAGTCCCGCAATTCCCTTTTTGGTATTCAGATTGAACATTCCGTTTTTGTCGAAGAATTCCGAGCCCTTGCAGCGGAGCATAACCATGGTATGCGTATCTCCCTGATTGTTCTTGGCATACATCATCATCGGATATTTAGTCTCGGGAAGCTTTTCCCTGAGCGTCGACATAATGGTATCCCAGTCGTCCATGGACCAGCTTTGGATTTCAAGCTTGTCCGTCGTGTAATCTTCAAGGCCGCACTGAATCATCAGGTCCTTGTTGTAGCCCATGACATTCTGAAGCGCATAGAACGGCAGAAGATATGTCTTGCCGTTATAGCCCTTTGACTGTTCCCAGGTGCTTTCGGAAAAGTCACTGTTCATCGCATCCGTAATAATGTCATCCAGCGGAATAACATGTCCGTCATAGATGTATCCTGACATGGCGAAGTATCCGCCGAACGTGAGGTCGGGTGCATCATCCGTACCATAGCTTTGTCTGAATTCCTTTTCATACTCTGTCTGCTCAAACACCTTTACGTCGCACGACACATCATACTTGTCGTACTGCGCCGCGAATGCCTCAAAAGCTTTCAGCAGGAAGTACGACGTATCCGTACATTCCTCATCGTTGAGCGGAGTCAGCGTAAGCATCGGAAGTTTGATGTTGATGTTTACGGCCTCTTTTTTCTTTTCGCCGCAGCCTGTCAGAAGCGCAAGCATCATTAGCACGGCAAGAACGAATGATAATGTTTTTTTCATGGTTTTCTCCTTAAGGGACTTGTATTTCATGTTGTATATTATTTGTTTTTATGAACCCCTGTTATTTTGTTTTGCAAATCAATCAGATATTAACTGTAATACGTGCATTATCCGGTATTTACGGACATATTCTTGCG
>R27__coassemble_211_pt1 | contig 46439 bp, 29 predicted proteins | sample R27__metabat2_low_PE_023 | metagenome-assembled genome bin R27
TGGCGGTCTATCTCTTGTTTTCGGTTGCTTGCTTCCTTACCGTACATGAGCATTTAATTCCGGAATGTAGTAGTCTCCCGGTAGAACCCTATTAACGATTACTACACAGGGGGGGTGCATTACCTTAAATACCTTTTAACGATTACTATTACATTTCCCACTTTAATTCGGCTGAAAAGTAGTCTCCTGGTAGTCTCATGGCACAGCAGATGCCCTAAATTGCCCCGTTTTGCCCCATTATTCTGCGAATTGCGGGTAGTCCCGAAGTCCTGTTGTGGCACATGAACCTATGGTTCTTACGTCAAATGCAGTCGCGGCCTTTACCGAAAGCTCCGAGCGCGAAAGCACGTCTTCAGGAGACAGTATCCTGAGGGTCTTTCCTTGAGCGGGCGCAGCTATCTCAGATGTCACGTCGTTGTTTATGACGGCGATTGCAACCGAGCCTGCAATTCCCACGTCAGTTGCACCGGCGCCGGATACGGCCTCGGTGGTTATTTCGTGCGCTCCTAGGATAGGCACGAGCGGTGACATGTTGGTTGCCCGGATATTTACCTGTTTTGCCTGAATGGAGCCGTTACCGAAGGCGGCTTCATTGTCTATTGCCGCCGTGTTTACGCCAACCGCAACAGCTATACCGTATTTTTCTCCCTCGCCGTTGGTCTTTTCATCCTTTCTGCAGGTGGATGCGTCGGAATTGATTTTGGCCTGCATCCTGGTCTGGGACTCGATGTCGAGCTTTGCCTCGTAATCCGGGTTCAGGATTACATCGACCCCGTCTATTACCAGCGACCTCGTAGTATTGGACTGGATATTTACCGCAACAGACGCCGCAACGCCTACCTTGCCCTCGGAGGTTTCAGCCTTCTGGCGGTCTTTTGTTTTGTCTTTGATTTCTTCCGCGTTTATTCCCTTGGAAGTGCCGGAGATTTCGTCCGCGGCATTGGAGTCATTTCCCGAAAAGACCGCGGCCAGCTTCCCGGCGTTATCCAGGAAGCAGTCGACGTGTTCGTCCGCCGAGGGGGCGTGGCCTTCATCGTCGGAATTTGAAGAGTTGCTGTCTTTTTCGGTATTTGCGCCTTTTGCACCGGCCCTGGCACCGGATTTGAGCTTGCTGTTGCTGCAGCTCAAAATGGAAAGATTGCGGCAATTAAGGCTTCTCTTGAGATTGGCATCAGCGCTGTCATCTATGACGTCCACGGAAAATGCGCCGCCGATGGCAACACCTTCGCCTGCGGATGACGAGTCTGCAACTATTGCGCGGTCCATTACATTGATGGCCTCTAAAGTTGCGTTGCCGAGCAGCTCGATGTCCCTGTCCGCCGCATCGCCCATGGTGGACTCGAGATTTACGCCCGTTACCATGACCGCAACGGACGGTGTTATGCTGGTGCCGCCGACCGATCCCGCCGTGGCTGAGACATTTTCTTTTCCGTCGTTGCTTGTTCTTACTTCAACCGCAGTGAGCTTCTCGGCGCCTTCCGAGTAGGACACGCCTTTGAACCTTGCAATAACGTCTATGCTGGTAACATCGACCGCGATTGCAGCACCGACACCGACGCCGGCATTGCCGGATGCGTCTTTATCAGCGACAGGCTTTGCCGCGATTGCGGATATATTTATTTCAGGCTTGGACTTTGCAAAGATAACAAGAGATATACCTGACGGGATATCCGCATTTCCGGTAAAACAGGTGCCGGGTTCTGCCACGGCGTAATTCCGGATATTGTGGACACCGACGCTGATGGCGCCCGCCAGGCCGAACTCGGTATTGGAGGTCGATTCCGCGTCCTTCTTGCCGCCGGCGCTGAAGCCCGCCTTGGATTCGGTATCGATGCTTACATCCGTCTGGGCCGTTATGTCCACATTGGTATAGTCAATATTTGCCTTTACAATCTGTGCGAGGTTGTTGATATTAACAACATCTACAGCAACGCCCACGCCGAGACTGAAGAGCTGTTTTTCATCGTCGTTTGCGGTTTTTCTGTCTTCAGGTTCCTTTACCTGGGATGCGTCCGCTTTCGTTGCTATATCTGAAACTGTCTTCGCAGTCAGGTTGAGCTTGTTTTTCTTCTCGACCTTGATGGAGGAGGCGTCCATAATGCTTGCCTTGGAGTCGGAAGACGCAACCGTAACGGCAACAGCGCCGATGAACTGGTTGCTTGAGGTCTTGTCCTTTTCTTCCTCGGAGGGCTTGTCAGCGGATTTGGTCGCGGTGTCGATCTTTTCCTCTATTTCATCGATGATGCCGTCTACCTTTTCCCCGGCCTGTTCTGCATCAATTCCTGTAATTTCGGTAAGCGCGTCGACTACCAGGCGGATATCCTCATCCTCCTGGTATTTGTCTTTGAGATATTTCTTGACTTCGTTGAGAGCGGTCTTTAAATATGAATCGGTCTGCTTTTGTGTATTGGATTTGCGCTCCGCCTTGGGGTTGGCCTTTGAAGGCGCCTCGGAGCTTGCAACAGTCGTGACATCCTCTTTGGAAGTTGAAAGGATGTCTATACCGTTTTCATGGGATTTAAGAACTGCTCCGCCGGATATTTCCGTATCCGCCGTCTGGCTGACGACCGCGACCGCTATGAAACCGCCGTAGTTTTTAACCGCGATGGTTTCTTCCTGTCTTTTGTCTTTGTCGGTTGAGACGTTGTATCTGTTGGCAGCCTTTGTGACCACCTTGGACGTTGCCAGAGATTCGACCGTAAGTACGCCCCTGCCGGTTTCATCCAGGGTTTCCTTGCCGGCGCCCGATTCGAGCGTGCCCCTGACGGTTGTTTGAGCGTTCGATGAAACAACGCTTACCGCGGCAGTTATGGGAAGAACCCCGACCACTGCCGTTGTATTGAGCGTGACATCGGCGGATGAAAGAACCTTCAGGTAGAATCCCGCGTTGAGGTTGCCTGTCCCGGCAACTATGAGGGAGGCGTTTGCAACTCCCACGTTGACTGCAAGAGGAACATAGTACTTGGAAAGAAGCTCATTCGTGACGTCGATCTTTATTTTGACGTTGGACTCAGCCTTAATATTGCCCCTTGCTACAATGCTTCCTTCAAGATTCACATCCGTTTTGCCGACCTTCACGGATACGGCATTGCCGGAAGCTCCGTCCTTTTTGACGGGAATGAAATCATGGGTGAGGTCAGCCTCACAAATAATGTAAGTGCTTCCAAAAGACTTGATGACCGAGCCGCTTTTCTGCGTGAATGCGGCATCTGCGACAACATCGAAAACAGAAAGTTCGGTATTTACCCCGCCTATATCGAAGCTGCGGCTTAAATTGCTTTCCGTCGGAATCTTTATATTGACATCGCTGTCATTGGCATTTATGCGGACAACGTTTCCGATGACGGCGGCGCCTTCAGCTATGGTAATCTTCCTGCCGTTGACAATGACGTTTATGTAATTGAAAAGGGAATTCTCCGTCTCCCAGGGAGCGGACGAATAACCGAGGGAATTTGCCGTGTACTCGTCGCCGTTTACGATGAGATTGGAAAAGTATCCTCTGAATGTCGGATCCAGGAGCACGGACTTGAGGCCCCTTTCGCTGTCATAGAAGAGGGGATTGCCCGAAGAATCCTTTGCAGATACGTCGATAACGATGTCTGTGAAATCGAAATTGGTGTATCCTGTCGGCTTTTGTACCTTCACCTGGGATTTGTCTTCACTAAATTCCCAGTTTGTGCCTTCGGTGGATAAATCCAGTATAAGTTTATCCTTGTTCGGGATTTCATCCGTGTATTCTTTTATGTCCGTGTGGTAAATCGTTACCTTTTCGGCTCTGTTTATTATCGTATCGCTGCCCGCATCATGATGATGCTGGTCTTCCCAGTTGAGATCGCTGTCATCAATCTGGATGATGATGTGGTTGCTGTCGTCTATTTTGCAGCCTTCCTTGCGGATTGCGCCCGTGAGCACCAGGGTGTCGCTGCCGTCGGATACGATGCCGTTGTTTCCGTACACTTTGACGAGAGTGGTAAAGCACGCAGAAGAAGAATCGACCTTAACGGTATCCTGTCCCTTTCCGCACTGGACCTCAACTATAGAATCCGCGCTTACGTCTACAACCTGTCTCCTGAGTCCCGAATCCGGATCGGCGGTTAAAGGGTCATTGCTCGGTGTTGTTGCTTCCGGCTTTTTGCCTTTGACATAAACCGTGTCGTCTCCCGGGCCTCCGAACACCTTCACTTTGGTTGAAGACGTGCCCTGCTCACCTTCCACGGTGATTGTGTCGTCCTCAGCCGTGCCGTAAATGTCTACATTGGCGTCCTTTATCTTTATGATGCAGTCACTGTTGAAGCAAAGGCCCGCGAGAATCACGTTTATTCCGTCTATTCTTATCTCTCCGCCGACCTTTGCCTTGTCGTCGGCCGAAGAAATATCAATCTCCGAGCCGGTCTTCGATGTCTTGGACGAAAGAATGCAAAGAGTAAAGTCGCTCCAGTTCTCTCTTATGGCGTTTCCGTTTGTCTCATCCGTGCCGCGGTTTTTATTTATCTCGATCCCGTAGTCGTATTCTCCGTCCTTGACGGTAATGACCAGTTCCTTGATGCTTGTTTTCTCGGTGGCTTTCTTTATTGCCTCATCGACGGCCTTCTGAATCGCGTTGTATGACTCAACTACTGTTTCAACCGTCGTGACGGAATCATCATCGGGGTCCTTGAAGGACTCGGAGACCTTTCTTGAATCATCAAGGTCGTCTTCACGCTTCTTGTCTTCATCCGTAAGGCTTACGTATTCATCGTTTTCTGTGAGGAAGTAAAATTCAGCGGTCGTTTTTGTCTCAGTTTCCTCGCTGCCTTCCTTTTTGACCGTTTCGGTCGTTACGGAGTGGATGTATTCGGGAATATCGTTCTTGAACTCGGTGCCTTTTCCGTTTGCGTCCCCGGTTTCATTCCCGTCTGCAGATGCCACCTGATCGGTCTTTGACTCTTCATTGAGGACAGCACTTCCCTCTTTGGGCTCAATTTTCTGGTAAACCTGTTCGTGTGCATCAGATCCCGAATTGCCGTCCGCCTGCGCTGACGGCTCGAGTTTCTCGACGGTGTCAACAGTCGTTCCGCTGGAGCTGTCGTCGGTTTTAACCTCAGTGGTTGTGGTTGAATCCGCGCCTTCGCCATCGGCATAAGCGTCAATTATGCCGACGTTGAATGCTAGCATCAATGCAATAATCACAAAAAATGCCGCAGATACTTTCCATGAAATTTTGAAAGAGTTTTGCTTCATCATTTGCCACCTTTTTCTGACATAAAACTGTTGTTAAACTTCACATTTTGGGATAGTGTGCTTTGTGCACTTTCACTATATATAGGCGGGAATATATATTAATATATGTAAAAAGTTATTAAATCTCTTTATACCACAGCCATGTGTAAATGTCAATTCGGTTACCGGGCAAAAAATACGGAGAAAATTAGCAAAAAAGCAGGGGAATTGGATTTGCTCTGAAACGCCGAGAAAGACCGCACCACAGGCTTTAAATCCTATGATGCGGTCTTTCTTGGAACCGGCTCCTTTTGAGACTCGTCACTCAAAACTTGCTTTTGCAACTCCCTGAGCAAGTGTCCCCAGGCGCTCCTTCACTATGGTTTTTTATGTATTATTATCCGGCTATGCTTTGCTCCGCCGTGAACGGGCAAGGGTTATTTCCCTCTTAATGAAAACAAACGAAAGAACAGCCGCCGCGGTAAGAACGGTTATTATTACTGCATACCGCGCGCTGTAATCGGTCTCCGGGAATCCGTACTCCAGGTAGTCGTGCCAGCGTCCGAAAGCAAGAGTGAGCAAATCCGCGACCAGAAAATGCGTCATCAGGATTTCAAGGGTATTCCGGCCCAGAAACGTCACCGCTTTTTCAACCGGCGGCAGCCTCTTCACAAAACGTGAGATAAGCACAAGAAGATAGGTCAGGCAGACCCCCTCAAAAGCGGTGACCGGAATGCTCCACACACCGTAGGGACCCCACTTGCCCATCTGCAGCGCATAGGAATTATCGCATGTCACAATGCCGAAAGCAACGACCGCAAGGCAGATTGCGCCCGCCGCGGCGGCGAAGCCTTTTCTCCGGGCGTCGATGTCGAAAAGCTGTATGCCGCGCAGCGATCTGCCCAGCATCAGAATGCCGCTGAAGGCAAAAATGTTCGGCAGGATGAAAAAGTATGTGTAATGCCCCGAAAACGGATGTGCTATCAAGCCCTGGAGATCAAGCACATAAAATGCCATCCCGGCAAGGAGCAGCGCGGCGGTAAAACAGTATCTCAGATACGCGCTTTTGCCAGAAACATAACGGTTTAGCGCTATGAACAGGCACATGCCGGAAATGAGTTCGGCTATGTACCAGTAGGGCACGACGCCGTAGTACATGGCGTTCCGTTCGTTTTCCGCAAACAGATTCCACGGTCCCGCCGCCATCAGATTGGTGAACGCGTTCTGAAGGAACCGGGATACGGACATTCTTCCCGGTATTACATAAACCGCAAAATATGCGGCCGCGACCGCCGCGGAATATGTGAGATAGCTTTTAAGCAGCCGCAGCACAGTCTTTTTGTATTCTTCGCCCAGTGTAGCTCTTTCCGAAAACACGTAGCCCGAAATAATTATGAACATGGCCATGATTGCCTCGGAGTTTTTAGTGAAGAGATTCGGCAATACACCGCCGTATCTGTTTGCTCCCGTGATGCCGCACATATGACGAATAAAAACGGAGACGATGGCGAAGCCCTTGACCATATCCAGTTCAACAATGCGTTTTTTATCCATGGTGTTCACATCTGTTTCTGCAAACGGCAGTGCCTTTACTGCGGTTCTGTCATTTGCTTATTTTTCTTTCATATGTATAACCGGGGAGGACACAGATTAATGTCAAAGCTTTGCTTTATGTATCCCCCAAGCGATTGTCGCGGCGCACTATTCGGGGTCAAGTGCTTATTTTATCACCACTGGCACTCGAGGTTGACGTCTTCCTTTTCGAAAAATATCACTTTAAGGTGCTTCTTTGCGCAGTTTACGCCGAATCGCATTCCCGTGGTGAAAATGTCTCCCTTGTCGCGCAGTCCCTTTTCATCGCCCGCGAAGTATTTTTCAAGGAGATTGAAAGAGTCGCTCTTTTCCCTGACCTGAATATACGCGGCTTTTACTTTCTCGAAGTTTTTGTCGTCAAGGAGAAATTCCTTGGTGCAGTTGATATGAAGCGAGAGATTGTATGTTGATTTGAGCTTCCTGTACTCCTCTTCGGCCTTGGCGGAATAATAGCCCAGAAATCCCGCTATCACATCTTCGGCATCCTCGTCTATGATGTTGCCATCCCCGTCGACGGCAAGATTTCCCGTAAGTTCGGTCCTGTAGTCGATTGACGGCCCTCCGAACTCGTCTACGAACACCGAGTGTCCGTTGTCGTCAAGATACGAATACCTGCAGTCCTGCAGTTCATGTGACCATCCGCCGTAGCTTATAGCCTTTATCATATCGTATTCGTCTTCCGCTTTGGGAAGATATCGCATGGCCGCTTCCAGACGTCCGTATCCCGCGCCGAACGGATCCTTGGTCAGAAGAGGTAAAGCTACAAAGGCGTTGCAGTGACCGGGTGCGTACGGTGTATAGAAAACCTTGTTTTCCGCGAACTCTATTATGCCGTATTCACCCTGGGCATCGGCCGCAAGAAATGCGTAAGACCATGCCAGAGGAGAGTCCGCTTCCCCCATGGAGAAAACATCCAGAGTCTTTACGAACGCCAGCACTTCCTGAACCGTGGCACAGTTCATCGCGGCAAGGGACACGACGGATATCTCGCCTATTCTCTTTCCGCCGGGATTCGTGCCCGAATTCTTGATGCCGAGGGCGGTTCTCATGTTCACCTGAAGGTAGAGTCCCTTCTCGTTGAAAGCGTCCGTGCAGCATACTGCCGCCGAAAGGCGTCTGCTTTCGGGATAGTCCACTCCATTTTTGAGCTCTTCATAGGTAAACGGTCCCTTGTTGTCATAAAAGAAGCCCAGAGTTTTGTATTTGCCGTTCAGGTGTGAAACATAGGCCGGATAATTGGATACCTCCATATCCTGATTGCGTCCTACAATGACTTCACCCTTGTTGTTCTTCTTTACGACTGCCGTGCAGGCGGTCTTCGGCCACTCGTCCTGCTTTTCGTTTACGATTTTGAGTCCGTTTTCATAATCGTCCGAAGAAAACTCGCCGAGGTCGATAACGTAGTTTCCAAGATCGGTATAGTTGCCGTGTTTTACCGCGTCATATTCCCAGCCGAGTTTAATACCCTTTTTTTCTGCCATGATTTTCTGCCTCCTATTATCAAGATATAAGTGATTTAAAATTCCGTGTTAAGCCCTGTAGACTTCCTCGCCGTCGACTACCGTTGCAAGAAGTTTTGCGTTCGCTATATCTTCAAGCGGAGCATTGAAGAAGTCCGTATCGTAGATTGTCATATTCGCGACATAGCCTATTTCGAGTTTGCCGAGGTGATCCTCCTGGAACGCGCTGTATGCGGGTCCGACGGTGAGGGCGGCGACAGCTTTGTCAGGCGTTATGCACTCCGCTTTATTGATAATGTCCGAATCCTCCATGCCGGGATCGCGTCTCGTGACGGCATTGTATATGCTTCTCGGTATATCGAATGTCGTGGAAACGGGATAGTCCGAGTGGAATGCGACGACCGCGCCCGACTGTACGAAGGAGTTTATCGGGGAATCGTTGTATGTCTTTTCTTCCCCTATATATCCGACTTCCTGTTCGTAATAAGGTGAGACTTTCGGGGTCCAGAGCGGCGCGACAACCGCAACGGCGTTCAGTTCGCCGAATCTCTTGATGTCCTCTTCCTTTACAATCTGCAGATGCGCAAGTCCGGTTCTTACCGACATGTCTCCGGTTTCAATCTGGGCATTTTCGATGCAGTTCAGAGCAAAATTTATCGCCCCGTCGCCGATTGTGTGGCAGTGTACGGCAAGTCCCATATTCGCAGCATCTACAAGAAGTTTCGTAAACTTCTGCTCGTCGCACATTCTTTTGACGCCTGTGCCCGGAGCATCGAGGTAGTCCTCCAGCATCCAGGCGGTATGCGCCTCGACGACGCCGTCCATGAACACCTTTGCGCCGATGATTTTAAAATATTCTCCGCTGTATTTTTCGGAGGATTTCTTTATGGATTCAAGCTTTGCATCGTAGTCCGGCTCGTTCTCGTCAAAAACCTCGTAGGCGTAGGTCCTCAGCTTCAGTTTTCCGTTTTTTGCAAGTTCACTGACAGTATCATATTCCTGGGGAAATATGCCTGTGTGCACGCATGCCGTGAAGCCCTTGCTGAATGCGAACTCCTGCCACGCGAGCAAAGCCTTTATATTCTGACTTTCATCGGTTTTACGTGAGGAAAGAATGTCCTGGACAGGGCCTTCGGATATGTAGCCTGTCGGAGTCCCGTCTGGGTTCACCCTGCAAATGTCGCTGCCCCATTCTTTGGCCGTCTCTTTGTTTATATTGTATTTCTCGCATGCGATTGAATTCATCCAGAGAGAGTGCCCGTCGATGGAGTTGAGGAGAACCGGCTTATCCGGGCATATACCGTCGAGCATTTCCCGGTCCGGCTTAACATCGCGTTCGATCCATCCGGCGCCGTAGTATATCTCTTCTTCCGGATTTCGGGCAATGTAGTCTTTCATGATTTCAAGATAATCATCGATAGACTCGCCGTCGCTGAGATCGGCGTTTGCGGACAATCTGAGCCCGGCCATTTCCGGATGGCAGTGCGCCTCAATCATTCCGGGATATATGGAAGCATCACCGTAGTCATGTATCTCGGTATTCTCGTCACACAGCTTTCTCGCCATCTCTTCGGTGCCGACATACTGTACAAGCCCATCCTTCACTGTGAGCGCTTTGAATATCTTCTGCTTCATGCTGTCGAGATTTCTCTCGTCCATCGTAACTATGTTGCCCAAAAATAATTTGTCCGCCTTCATATCTACCTCTCCAAATCAAATGTATGTATTTCAAAGTTTTTCGCTTGTATTCATTATAATCGGTTAAGTACCTATACTCAACCCGAAAACGCTTTTCGGCATACTTTTCGGCGGAAAAATGCATATTGCCGGATTTTCGATATTTTTTTCAACTTGTTTTCAGCGAAGCATCTTATAAGAAAAGATTAAGGTAACGTATAGTCCAAAACTTTCAGACGCAAAACAGCGCACCGGACCCCAAATGTGAGAATAATAATCCCGCATTGGGGTCCGGTGCTTAATCTGTCGTTTTTTGGATTTGACCGGATAATCTATACGTTTACGAGTATAAGTCCTACTACCGTACCGAGCAGGGCAAAAGCGCCGGGAGTCTTGGATTTCCACATCAGGAACGACTCCGGGAAAAGCTCTCCGAATACAACGTAGAGCATAGCTCCTCCTGCGAAGCTCAGTGACAGGCAGAGCCAGACCGGACTCAGGATTCCGAGAGTATAGCCTATAATGGCGCCTATGACGGTCGGCACACCGGAAAGCGCCGTAATAAGGATGGCCTTTCCCTTGCCCATGCCGCCAGTAATCAGAGGAACAGATACCGCCATGCCTTCGGGGATATTGTGAAGGCCGATTACCATCGCAATAATGAATCCCGCGCCGCCTATAAGATCGCCGCTGTCACCCGCATAGGACGCTCCTATGACCATGCCCTCGGGTATGTTGTGCAGGGCGATGGCGCACGCCATGACAACACCGGCCTTAAACAGTTCGTAGTTGCCTTTCGGGGCTTTTCCCGTCTTGTGAGCCACAAGATGGTCCGAATGGATGAGCTCGTCGAGATCATCCGCCGTTTTCGGGTGGTTGTCATCGATATGCGAAACCTCACGGTTCGTATTTTTATCTATCAGGTTGTTGAGAATGTATATTAAGACATAGCCCAGAAGCACTCCGATTACCACCAGCCACAGCGACATCGGTTCCTGCGCGCCCTCCGGCATAAACGCCCCTGGGATCAGGTCGAAGCATACGACCGCCATCATCACCCCGCCCGCAAAGGCGAGCAGCAGGCTGATTACCTTGCTGGAATCTCTTTTCAGGATCGCTCCCACGAGACCGCCCAAACCGGTTCCGCCTATTCCCGCGATTGCGGTAATGGCAACGACCCATCCGAATACGCTCATATAATCCTCCGTTTTCCTAAGCATATAACACAAGTATTTCTTCGTTAGTTAGTTTATGCTAACTTGCGGAAAATATCAAGTGTTTTTTTATCTGCTGCCGAAGAAAATCTGGGCGGTTTCAATAGAAAATATCCACGGCATGTGGTATATTGTCAGTATTATTTGTCCGAGGTGATCTGTCTTGAAAATCATAATAGCCGGAGCGGGACGCATAGGCGGCTCCATAGCGGAAAGTCTGGTTGCGGAAGGTCACGATATTACCGTGATAGAGCGCGACCGCGAAACCGTTGACGCGATTTCCGGAAGCATAGACGCCATCTGTATCGAAGGCAACGCCGCCAATCCCGGCACTCTTGCCGATGCCGGAGCTTCAGAAGCGGATCTGGTTCTTGCGGTGACCGAAAAGGACGAAATCAATATGCTCTGCGGAGTCGCGGCTCTCAAACTCGGTGCGGCCAAAGTCGTCGCCAGGGTCAGAGAACCCGAATACGTACGCGCGGACGCCTTTCTGCGCAGCACTTTCGGACTGTCGCTGATTGTCAATCCCGAGTATGAATGTGCAACGGAAATTGCACGTATTCTGCGCTTCCCCGGAGCTTCCAGAGTCCGCTCGTTTTCTGGCGGCAAGATGGAGATTGCCGAGCATACGGTCCGTGATGGCGAGAGCCTATCGGGGGTAAAACTCAGGGATCTCAAGCAAATCGCCAAAGCCAAGGTTCTTGTAAGTCTTGTGGAACGTGACGGCAGCGCATTTATTCCCAACGGGGATTTCGAGCTTTCGGAAGGTGACCGTCTTTCACTTGCGGGAGCCGACAGGGAACTAAGAAAGTTCTTTGCGGCGTGCAGAGCGTACGACCGCGAGGTCAGGGATGTCATTATTCTGGGCGGAAGCCGTACGGCCGTATATCTTGCAAGACTTCTCGGTGATTGCGGAATCAATTCTGCAATAATCGAATCCAGCCGTGAGCGCTGTGATGTAATATCCGATTATCTGCCCCGCAGCTGCAGGGTAATCTGCGGCGACGGCACGAGAAGCGAAGTCCTTACAGAAGAAGGCATCAGCCGTACCGATGCATTCGTCGCCCTCACCGGCGATGACGGGGACAATATTATCACTTCCGTTTACGCCAAAAACTGCGGTGCCGGAAAAACCGTTACCAAGGTCAATCATGAACACTTTTCCCTGGTTGTGGACAACTCCGGAATCGACTGTATTATCGTGCCGAAGAATATCGTCGCAAACCAGATTACAGGATATGTCCGCGCGATAGGCAACTCCGCCGGGAACAGCACCGAAACATTATATAAACTCGCGGGCGGCAAGGCCGAAGCCCTTGAGCTCGCAGTCGGAAACGAGGCGGATATCACGGGCATTGCGCTGAAGAACCTGCCTCTGAATAAGGATATCCTCATTGCCGGCATCATCCGTGATGGAAAGAGCATTGTTCCCGACGGAGACACCGCGATAGAGGCCGGCGACCATCTCGTCATAGTCGCCCGGGCGGACACTATACGTGATCTTGAGGACATAATTGCCCGATGAACATAAAAAGGATTCTAAACATACTGGGAATAACGCTCCTGATTGAAGCGGCGCTGATGGTTCTGCCTCTTGCGACCGCCTTCATCTGCGGTGAAAACCCTCTGCCGTTTCTGGTATCCATGGCATGCGCCGCAGCCGCCGGTTTTGCGCTTACCAGGATCAAGGCATCCTCCCAGGATTTTTTTGCTAGAGACGGTTTCGTGCTTGTGTCTCTTGTGTGGATAATCATGTCGCTTATCGGTGCCCTGCCTTTTGTTATAAGCGGTGACATCCCGAGATATATCGATGCGCTTTTTGAAACCGTTTCGGGCTTCACCACGACGGGTGCAACCGTTGTCGCCGATGTCGAAAGCATGAGCCGTTCGTGCCTTTTCTGGCGCTGCTTCACCCACTGGATTGGAGGCCAGGGCGTGCTGGTATTCATCATGGCCGTACTGCCCATGAGCGGCGACCACTCCATGCACATCATGCGCGCCGAGGTACCCGGCCCCACAGTCGGCAAGCTGGTGCCCAGAGCCCGTGAGACGGCAAGGATTCTCTACATCATCTATACGGTTTTGACTCTCGCCGAAACCGTAATGCTCATGTGCGGAGGTCTTTCGTTCTATGACGCGCTTCTCCACGCCTTCGGCACTGCGGGTACGGGCGGTTTTTCCACCAGGAACGCCAGCGTCGGCGCGTTCAACAGCACTTATGTCGAGATGGTAATTGCCGTCTTTCTCGTGATATTCGCCACGAACTTCAACATCTATTATCTGCTGGTTATCGGCAAGATAAAGCTGGCGTTCAAGAGCGAGGAGTATCACGTCTATCTGGCGATCATAGCGGTAGCCACGGCGGCGATAGGAATCGGCGTCGGATTCAAGGATGCGTTTTTCAATGTCGCAACCATCATATCCACCGCGGGTTTCGGGACCGTCGACTTCACGAAATGGCCCGTTTACGCCCAGGGCATACTGGTAATACTGATGTTCATAGGTGCAAGCGCGGGCAGCACCGGAGGCGGAATGAAGGTATCGAGGGTAATAATAATGTTCAAGGACGCCTTTGCAGACCTTGTGCGCATGGCGACTCCCCGCAGGGTAAAGAAGGTAACTCTCGACGGGAAGGCCGTCGATTCCAGAGTGGTTTCGACCGTACAGTCGTTCTTTGTCCTTTTCATGCTTCTTCTTTTCGCCTGCACCTTTATCGTTTCCATAGACGGCTACGATTTTCTGACCAACTTCACGGCATCGCTTGCCTGCATTTCCAATATCGGTCCGGGTCTGTCGCTTGTAGGTCCGGCGGGAAACTATTCGATTTTCTCGGATATCTCGAAAATAGCTCTGACATTCACGATGCTTGCCGGCAGGCTTGAACTGTATCCCGTGTTCATTCTCTTCTCCCCGAGCGTCTGGAAGAGCATCCGCAACTGACAAAGGCAAAAATATAGACGAACTCCGTGCCGGCAATCATAAAACTGCTGACACGGAGTCTTTTTTATTTTTTGTTGAGTGCAATTATTCTGTTGACAAAATCGCTGAACAGAAATCTGAGAAGCTCGTTAATATACTCCTGCGCCTCTTCTTTGCCGCTGAACTGCTCTATGATAGGTCTTAGACCTCCTACGAAGCCGGCGGCGAGAGCTCCGAAAAACGAAGGGTTGCTTATTAACGAGGATGCATCGGGGATGTTTTCAAATGCGTATTGTTTCAGTTTCCTTGCAACGCATTCGGTGTACCGGTCCAGAAACGCGGCATAGTGCTCGCTTGGACCGATTGACAGGGCCTTAAACACCGCTTTGTGTCTAGAGACATAGTCCGCCATCTGGCAGGCTGTCTTTTCAAGTCCCTCGTTTGAGAAACTCAGTGTCCTTTCGACAAAGCCTATGCATTCGTCCGCCGTTGGAAGCACAACCGCGAGAAACAGCTTCTCCTTTCCCGGGTAGTACTTGTAGAGGTTTCCGACGGATGTGCCGGCTTTTGCCGCTATTGTACGCATCGATGCTTCCGAAAAGCCCTTTTCGGAAAATTCCTTTTCCGCGGATGCAAGGATACTGTCGTCGACCGACTGTTTAGTAACCTGCAAAGCTTAACCTCCGGACAATCCCCTTATTTCTTTTCTTCCTTGCCCAGTTCGTTGTACATGGCGGGCATCCTGAAAGCGATGAGCAGCGAGGCAAAGCATGCAACAGCTGCGATGTACGGCATCTGGTGGGCACCGAAAAGGGTATTTCCGTTAACAGCCACATTTCTGAGGTTAGGCCAGATAAGACCGGTGCTGACGGCGCCGACTACGGCCGTAAAGAGTCCCTGAATTGCGAAGTACATGGAGGGATGGCTCTTGCCGGTACGCTTCTGTTCGTCAGCGGCAAGCTGGGAGGGTACGAGATAGGGTGCCGCAAAGAAGGCGCCTATTCCGTAGCTTCCGATTGTGGCACCTATCGCGCCTACAATAAGTCTCGTGGTTGTGGAGGGTATCCACTTTACGTATGCAACCGCGAAGGTAATCATCGCGATTCCGAATGCGGCGAGCGCCGTCTGGAATGCAAAGCGGAAGCCTTTTTTCTTCATGAGCTTTCTGTAGAGTATGAGCATGATGGGAACGGGTGCGAATGCCGCCGTGTTGATTACGGCAATCTGCCAGCCGTTGAGTCCCATCGGTCCGCTCGCAAGAACGTTCTGTCCGGAGAGGAACATCTGAAGTCCGAAGAAGAATGTTGCCAGCACACCGATCCATGCGAGGAAGTCCTTGTTCGCGAAGGTGAGCCTGATGCTCTCCATGATGGGTATTTCCTCCTCGTCGCTTCCCGGTGCATCGGGATATTTCTTTTCATCGCCGGGGATGGTCGAATTCTCCTTGAGCTGGCACAGGGCGATTATCATGGTAAGGGCAAGAGGTGCGCATGCCAGTCCTATGAGCTTGATGTTTATCTTGAATCCTATGAATACAGGGATAAGGGCATAGGCGAGCGCGTACTGGATAGTGTCAATGAAGGCTTTCCAGTCGGACAGATAGAATCTGTCAGAATCCGTTTCGGTAACCTCGGAATATGTTCCGTAGTAGGTAACCATGGAGAGAGTGTATGCCGAATAGAATATAAGGAGCAGTATTCCGCAGTAGATGCTGTTCGCAACGCTGTTTTCCGCAAAGGAAATCGGGAAGCAGAAGGCAACGTAGGAAATGATCATCGGAATAAGTCCAAGCAGAATGGCTGGACGGCGTTTGCCCCATTTGGATTTCAGATTGTCCGTAAGTGCGGCAAAGGGAACGTCGATGATTCCGTCGACGAGCTGTGCGATGAACTTGAGAACCGAGAACAGCGCGACGGCAATGATGGTCTTGTTTGCAAAGGTCCAGTACTCAACGTTTACACCGAAACCCGCCGTCTGAAGAGCGTCAACCAGGTATATGGTGATAACCGTGTTGATTAAGTTGGGGCCGAAGCCTGCCAGAGCATAAAGAGGCAGCTGTTTGCGTTTAAGCTTTTTCATGCTTTTTTTCTCCTGTTTTTAAAATATGTTTTAACCTGCTTTAGGCAGGAAGTGTCCGGAACAAGGTCTTTGTCTATTATGTCCATTATCTTGAGGCATATGTTTACCCTGCGGCAGTCCTTGAGCACAAGCTTTGCGTTGACGCTCGCCGGGGCGTGTCCCACAAAGCGCTCAAAGTTGGCGTGGTATATCTTCTCGAGTGTCTCGTCGTCGAGTCCCAGGCACTTCAATTTGAAGTCCGTGCCCGATGCGAGGAAGAAACCGTCCGCGGTCACCTTCTCGCTGCCCCTGTTTTCAAGGAAGTGCTGGACTATAGTCGCTCTGGCGGCGCTTTCCTCGGGAGAAACCGGATCCGACGAAAGAACGCCCCTCGCGCCTATATCCGTACCGTAAACTATGCGGTCACTGTATTTTCTGAAGAAAGCCGAAGCGGCTCTGTGGTTATTTGAAAAGTTCACGTACATCTCTATGCCGGGCGTCACGTCCACCATGACGTTCGGATAGCTGTCGAGTATGTCCGCGAGCCTGTCGAGCTGCGCCGACATGAAGAAGAAATGCGCAAAAATTATCTTGAGATTCGGATGCCTGGCCAGCATCGCGAGAACCTGGCGGTACTGCTCCTCGTTGTTTATGAAGCTATCGTCATAAATCCATCCGCGCTCCTTAGCCCATGACGGGGCCCTGCTCTCGTCCCAGAATTCCTCGGGGTCGTTAACATGCCAGAGTACGGGTATGCCCTGCTTTTCAAGGTAGTCGAAAAACGGATCCCATTCCGGCAAATCCCAGTCGGGAACCGGAATCAGTTTTCTCATGCCGGGTTTTCCCTCAATGATCTTCACCCCGTCGCAGCCGCATTTGAGCATGTCCGAGACATAGCCCGTCATCTTTTCACCGACCTTGCCGCGGAAACGGTATACGGTGCTGACGTCCAGACTCGCAAAAACATAGAATCTGCCCGGGAACATGTCCTTTACCATCAGCGCGTCCGGCACGGACGAAAGACGCTGGCGGTGAGGCACGACGACAAGGTTCGCCATGTCCGTGCCCGTGGCGTCCATTATCCCGGTAAGTTCTTCTCCGGTAAAGGGCAGCGCGTAGTGAATGTGTGCGTCTATTCTTTTGATTTTTCCGCTCATTTTTTAGTCCTTCCGCTTGTTAATAGCAAACGCTGTTTTCTTTTGAACTAATGATACCACCCCTCCGGAATAATTGCAACAGCTCATGAAGCATTGAATTAAGGTATCGCAGATGTTATACTCGCCCCATAGAACATTGTTTGCTTGTGAGGATATATTATGAGTTCACTGATGGAAAAGGAAATCCTTGAAACACCTTCGCTGCTTCTTTCAGGTCTGGAGCAGTGCGGCAGTGCCGTCGACACCGTCGCCCAAAGAATTAAAAAAGACAAAATAAACAAGATATTCGTCGCATGCCGCGGTTCGAGCGCCAACGCGGGACAGTATTTCCGCTACAGTCTGGAAATCGATTCCGGCATTCCGGTATATGAAGTCTATCCGTCCGTGGTTACGGTTTACGGCAGTTTCCCGGACATGACGGGAGGCATTCTGCTTGTAATAAGCCAGGGCGGCCGCGGCGTGGATATACGCTGCGTTGCAGAAGGGGCAAAGTCGAACGGCATTCCGACCGTAGCGGTCACAGCGTACCCCGACAGCCCGATCGGCGAGCTTTGCGATTACATTATTCCCCTGCCCGTTGGCGTGGAGGAATCCATGGCGGCGACAAAGTCGTTCACTGCCGAGCTTTTCGTTCTTAAAATGCTTTCGGACGCCCTGTCCGGAAAGAATAGCGACTACTGCGCGTACATGAACGCGTTTGAAAACGTGCTTGCCAACAGGGCCAAAATCGGAAAAAAGTGCGAACAGTACGTCCAGTGCGGTCCTGTTTATGTCATAGGGCGAGGAAAAACGCTGCCCCTGGCAAGGGAGATGTGCTGCAAGCTTCAGGAGACATGCCTTATAAACGCGTTTCCGTTCTCCTCCGCGGATTTCATGCACGGCCCGTTTGCGCTCGCCGACAGCAACGCCAGAACAATACTGTTCCACTCGAAGTACGGTGCCTCGGCGTCGGTGCTTGAGCTTATGAAGGCGCTGACCGGGCAGCGCGCCGAGGTTCTTCTCATAACCGACGACGACGCCTTCGAAGGCAGCGACAGTGCGCTTGTCGTCAAAAGCGATTCGGAAGATGAATCCGTATTTGCCATGACGGCGGTGCTGCAGTATTTCGCCTGCCGGACTTCCGGCCTGAGGGGAACCAATCCGGATACGTCCAGAAACCTGAGCAAGTACACCGAAACACTATGAACACCCGTGAAACGGCATACAATTTCATGAAAAAGCACGGCCACACCCTCGACTCGATTGATTCGCAGCGGGCTGCGGCCGTTCTGAAAAAAGAAATTATCCGCGGACTTGAGGGAAAGGGCCCTCTTCCAATGTACAGGACCTTTCTGCCGGCATACAGACCGGCATCCTCCGTACCGCAGTGCATCACCGTGGATGTGGGTGGCACGACTCTAAGGACCGCGCGCGCCACAGCGGATGAAAACGGAGTCATGACGCTGTCAGAAATACGCAAAAGGCCCGTTCCCGGACTCGGTCGGGAGATAAGCGAATCCGAGTTCTTCACAGAACTGACGGAATTTGCGGACATAAGCGACCCGGCCATTCCCGTGGCGGTCAGCTGGTCGTACAACATGGAATCGCTGCCGCAATACGATGCGCGCATGCTCGGATGGTGCAAGGAGATAGCCGTCACGCAGCCGAGCGGCAGGACGGTTGCGCAGAACATCCGTCACGCTTCGCACCTTCCGGAACTTTCCGTTTCCGTTATTAACGATTCGGCTGCCGTATCCATGAGCCACGCCGGACCGCCCGAAAGCGCCTCAGGAGTTCTCGGGCTGATTCTCGGGACTGGATTTAATATCTGCTGTCCCTTCGTTCTCGACGGCGCGGCAACGCTTATCAATACGGAGTGCGGCGAGTCGCACGCGTTTGCAAAAAGCAGCTTCGAAAAAGCCGTCATAGCGGAGTCCTCCCGTGCAAGTGCCGCGCACGCCGAAAAGCAGTGCTCCGGCGTATATCTCGAGAAAATTATCCGCTTTGTTCTTGGAACCATGCAATTTGAAGGCCTTATCCGCGATGCCGGAAAGTACCGGTCCTGTGATCTGGCATCCCTTTCAAGCCTTCGGGTTGAAACCCAGACCGACGAGCTTGTTTCAGCTGCGCTTTACGAGGCCGAAAAGCGCGCCGCCGGAATTGCAGCTATGAGCGCGGCGGCGTTTGTTGACATTATTAAAGACGACTTCGAGCACCTTACTATCGTAACCGAGGGCTCGGTCATTAATAAAATGCCGGGCTTCTATGGTCTGTTCGAGGAAATACTTATGGGTTCCCTTTCGGGAGATACCGCCGTCACCGTCACGGCAGGCAGCGAAAGCTGTCTTATAGGGGCGGCGGCTGTTTGCGGGGCATATTAACATTCTTTTAATAATCCGCTCCGGTTTTGCTTATTTGTTGACACGGTAATTAATCTGCATTACATTAAATTAATAAGCTATGAAAGTTGTGATTGTCGGAAAGGGAGATACTATGAAAAAGATTACTGTCATTCTCGCACTTGTCCTTGTCTTTGCCATCGCGCTGACGGGCTGCTCGGCCAACTCGTCATTCACGAAAACCGAGAGTTCCACCGTCACGAGCGCTGACGGCGCATCCACCACCACGACCAATACAACAACAACCAACACCGAAAACGGAAAAGTCTCCACCGAGACCGATGTGAACACACGATATGAAAAAGTCCCCCTGAACATCTACAACATCACGGACTTTGTCATCTACCACCTCTACTGCAAGTGCTCAAGCGACAGCGACTGGGGCGAAGATCTCATTATCAGCATGTTCGGCAGCGACGACCCGTTCGCCGTTGACGAGACGATCAACACCGCTTTTACTTACGAACTGTCCGACCCCCTGTTTGACCTGCGCATTGTCGACAAGGACGGCGGATACGTGGATTTCTTCGAAATGAACTTCTCGATAGTCGCAGGCGACGAGGAAATCAATCTGGTCTTTGACGGCACGGAGGCAGACGGTTACACCTGCTACTTCTACAGATAAGGTCCAGAAAAAGGCCGGAGATATAACCCCCGGCAATATTCACACAGATATAAAAACCCGTGAGCCCGAGCAGAAAGCAACTGCCGGCCACGGGTTTTTCGTATTCGACTTTTTTCAGCCTTCATCCTCAGACTGATTCTGCTTTTTCTCCTTCAGGTAGAACAGATAGGAGTACACGCAGGGAATAATGGTCATCAGAAAAACGATTACGAAGAATGGGACCAGTTTCCACGGCAGGAAAGAGAAGATTATTATCAGAATGCCTCCTATTACCCATACAAAGCCGCCGAGTCTGTGTGTGCGGTTCCAGTTCTCCTCGCTTGCGAGAGTCCAGGGAAGTTTTATTCCCATGGTATAGCTCTGTTTGGTTTTCGGCAGGTAATTACCAATGAGAACAAATATCACTCCCAGCACCATGGGAATAATCATCTCGACGCGGACATTCCTGCCGAGTGCGGAGGCAAGTGTCGCACCGCTGCAGATCATTTCGATTACGGGTATGGTCCAGTGAGTTATCGCCTTTAGTTTGCCGTCCATATTCTCGTATTTCGGATCCATGCGAAGAAGCAGGGGGAAAAGAAGATTTAAAACCAGCAGACTTGCCGGCATAATAATCGCACCCGCGAGTTTGCTGCTCATACCGTTCACATTTCCCTGAGCGTCCCAATGGGTCGCTATCTGCTCCGGCAGAACAGGATATAATACGATTCCCGCAACCACGGGGATAAGACATACAATTGTCGTTAGAATCAGTTCTCTTATTTCTTCCTTCGTCATTTTATTCATCTTCTTCATCTCCTTTTAGAGTATTAATCCATAACAGTATCTCCTCAAGCACAGAGGCATTGAGTGAATAGTAAATATAATTCTTCTTTTTGGTCTCCGTTACCAGCCCCGCCTTTTTCAGTGTCGACAGGTGATGGGAGATTGTGGCACCGGTCATATCGAACTTGTCGGCTATTTCGCCGGCCGGCAGGCTTCCCTCTTTAAGCAGGTTAAGTATCTCCCGTCTGGTCGGATCCGACAGCGCCTTCATGGTTTCGTTGAAGCTCATAGCGCGTTCCCCTTCCCGAATTAAATAAAAAATCTATTTAGATGATTTTCTAAATAGATAATACTGCAGTGGCGGTATAAAGTCAACATCTATTTAGATGAAATTCTAAATAGATGTTGTTTCACGTTTTGCGTCATTTGTGCTTTGTTTTGCCGAGGTCATGCCTTAATCCCGGGCTGCATGCACCGGAAAACAGGTTATTGCGTTTTTTCCCACTCGTCTCTCGTCAGCCTGGTGATATGCTCCGTGCGGATATCGTCCATCAGTTCCCAGTGGATGTCCCTGTCCGTATGGTGATATACGAAACCGCTCTTCTCCTGCGCCCGCTTTGATTTTTCGTTTCCGTCAAAGTACCCGCACCAGAGGGTCTCGAGTCCCAGATCCTCAAAGGAATGTCGGATCAGTTCACATACCGCTTCCGGCATTATGCCACGGCCCCAGAAGGGTTTGCCCAGCCAGTAGCCGATTTCGCCCTCGCTGTCGCTCAGCTTCAGATTGCTTTTATCTCCTGTCATAAGCCCGATGGAACCGATTGCCCTGCTGTCCGGTTTAAGACATACGGCATAGGTTTCCGGAACGGCCAGTACATTGCGGATAATATCCCTGCTGTTCTCAATGCTTGTATGAGGAGGCCAGCCCGCAATCGGTCCGATGTCGGGGTCTTTCGCATATTCATATACGCTTTCCGCGTCCGAATCTTCAAACGGACGAAGAACAAGTCTCTGTGTTTCCAGTATCATAATATATCTCCCTAATACGGTCTGTCTTTGGGTTATCTTGTCGGGATTCTCGCATTGACAGAATCGTCATATACCGTGACATCGTAATCGTAGAAGCAGAAGTAATCGTTTTCAGCCGGACCGTTGCCCTTGTCTGCCACGCCTACGCAGTTGATATCCCATGTCATGACGACAAGTTTGAGCTCATGCTCGCAAGCAGCATAGCCGCAGACAGCGCAAAGCACACTGCAGTTCTGAAATAAGTATTGTTCCTGCTTCTCATATCGGTTTACACCTCATGCTCTGTATCGGAAATAAGGAAATAATGCTCAGGCCCTCTGTGCCGCCGGCTGCCGTCCGGCACGCAGCACGGAACGGTTCTACTTTCTTGCCGTAACCACGGGCTGATAGAAGCCCGTTTCCTCCGGGAATTTCCATTCCACTTCCCGGCAGCCGTTCTCATAGAGAAGCTCTGTAAGCTCGTCTCTTCTTACAGCCCTGTAGTCGCATTCGAATTTGCTCAGCGACGCGGAACCTTCATCGTCAATAATATACTGGATAAAATGATAGTTGTCGTCCATCCAGTCCCATGTCTGGAACAGCACCCTCTGGCCGTTTCCTGTCTTGTGAACATACGGTGCGGAATAAGCCGGCTTTTCTTTCAGCATCAGGTCGTAATCCCTGATGCTCGCGACAAACAGTCCTCCCGCCGCTATCCGCTCCGTAATACTTTTCACCGCTTTTTTCAGCGAGTCGGCCGTCAGCATGTGAGGCAGCGCATTATCCATCGCAATTACGATGTCAAACTGTTCATCGAATGTGTCTGACAGCTTACAGAAATCCGCGGTCTTCAGCACAAGGGATACTTTGTTCTTTTCGGCTCTTTTGCCGGCCTCCTCTATTTCAGCCGGACTTATGTCCGAGGCGGTAACCTGATACCCCAGTGCGGCGAGTCCGATGGCCTGTGTTCCTATTCCGCAGGCGCAGTCCAGAATACGCGCCGTCCGGTCAAATTCCTTGCTCCGGAAGATCTTTTCCAGAAATTCGGCCTCGTCATGCGTTGTAGTCTGCCAGTCAAGATAGAACTTGTCATACTGTGACGCGATGCCGTCATAAAATGTCTGCGCCGTGTTCGTCACTACCGGGTTTTCGTTCATAATAAATTACCACCTATATTTTTTCTGTGTGTCGGTCTGTTCCCGCCGTTTTTTAAAGCGGCTTTATATGACACATTATAGTTTTGCGCAGCAGAGTCCTATGTGCTCGCGGCCGCGGATAACATCCGCCGCATTGCGCGCGTTGAAATATAGCCAGAGTCTGCCGTCATAGTAAGACAGCGACGAGGCGTATACAAACTGCTTCATCCATTCGGCGTCCGTACTCTCCGGACATATCTGCGGTGTGAGAAGGTCCCTGACATACTCAAATTTCGCGCCGTCCTCGGACTTTAAAAGGACAATCGCCGAGTGGGAGTCACCGAGGTCGTCCTCGTAGATTCCGTTCTGTATTCCGATATACGAGTCGGCAAGCTTATACACCTTTATGCATCCGCAGCACAGGTTTCTCCATCTTTCGCTTTTATCCGGTGCTATGACGGGGTCTGCATACGCCTCAAAAGGTCCGCAGGGGCCGTCCGATTCCGCGATTCCGATATATGTGGGCTCGCAGAAGCCGCAGTCTTCAAGATAGGTCTGACCCGCGGAGAAATACAGGCTGTACTTCCCGTCCTTATTCAGAAGGAACGGATTGGACGCGGCACGTCCGCGTTCATCAGATGCGTATTTCATATCATTTCCGAGTACCTTTTCGGGTCTTGAAAAGCTCTTCAGATCCCTGCTTTTTATAAGGTATATATCCGAAATCCAGCCCCCGAAGAACAAACCCTTCATTCTTCTTATAAAAGGCTGAAGATGCTCGTAATAGATGTAATACTCTCCGTCAATGCGGTTGATATTTCCGCGCATCGCACGGTTAATTACTCTGCCGGCATATTCCCAGCCGTACCCGTCGGGCGAAACGTAGTGCTCGAGCGAAAAAATGCTGTGGCATATCATATGCCAGTTTCCGTCATGACTCATATCTGGTGTGACGACGGAAGGGTCTGCAATGATGGGGCTCAGCCCGTGTCTCCGAATTACGGGATTCTTCTCAAAAAGCTGAAACCCGGCCTTATTGAATTGTTCAAAGCTTATATCCGTCACTGTGGTTTCAATTATTCTTTCTTGCAATTAAATCTGCTGTTCACATTACAGGTATTTTGCCAAAGTTTCTTTCAGTTGCAGAATATCTATGGGTTTGCTGACATGGGCGTCCATCCCGGCTTCCATCGACTTTTGTCTGTCCTCCTCGAATGCATTGGCGCTCAGTGCAATTATCGGCAAATAAGCATCCTTTATTTCGGGCAGGGCGCGGATGGCCTTTGTGGCTTCATACCCGTCCATTCTGGGCATCTGTATATCCATAAGTACGGCGTCGTAGGTATTGTTTCTTACCATGTCGACGGCAACATCTCCGTCCTCCGCACACTCGACGGCAAACCCCGCATCTTCAAGGATATCGGTCGCAATCTCCCTGTTCATCGCATTGTCTTCGACAAGAAGCAGGCGTTTGCCCTTGAATTCAAGATTGTGATGCTTCGCTACTTCGGCCGCGCGGCTTTGCGCATTTACATCCCATTTCATCGGGACTGTTACGGATATCGTGGTTCCCTTGCCGGGTTCGGATTTCACATCAATGTCGCCATCCATAAGATCGACCAGTTTTTTTACAATAGGCATGCCCAGACCTGTGCCCTGAATATGGCTTACGGTTGATGTGTTCTCACGGGAGAACTCTTCGAAAATGTGACCGATAAAGTCCTCTGACATACCGATTCCCGTGTCGGCAACCGTGAAGCTGTACAGACCGTAGCCTTCCCTGTCGCAGGGTTTTTCCTCCACCGTATAGTCGATGCTTCCGCCTTCTGGCGTATACTTGATTGCGTTGCCGATGATGTTGAGGATAATCTGGTTCATCCTCGACCCGTCGGCCAGGACATATCTGTGCGGCACATCCTTAATGATTACCGTATATTTCAGGTTTTTGCTCTCAATGTCTGTGCCCGAGAGCGTCTTCATGTCGTAGGCCCTGTCTATAACATCGGCAGGCTCTTCCTGAAGAACCACTTTGCCGGACTCGATTCTCGACATCTCAAGCACCTGGTTTATGAGTTCAAGCAGCTGGCGCCCCGAAACATCAATCTTTTCGAGATATTCAGACACTCTTTCCGAGTTGCCGATATGCTTTTTTGCCATAGAAGTGTAGCCCGTAATGGCATTCATGGGGGTACGTATATCGTGGGACATGCTGTTGAGGAAAGCCGTCTTAGCTCTGTTTGCGGACTGTGCCATAACATAGGCATTCTTGAGTGCATCCTCATCGGCCAGTCTCTTTCTTACTTCCGCATCAACCACCTTGAAAGCGGCAATGATGGCCGAAAGCTCGCCGTGGATCTCACCCGCTTTTATGATGGACATCTCCGTGTAAACATAGTCTGTAAGATTTCGCTTAGCACGGTAGGTGACGTTCATTTCGCTGCTGTGTCTGAGCTGCTCATGCACATTGGGTTTGTTAATTATCTTCCGGTCCGCGTCGCGGTCGTCGTCATGTATGACGGCATCGATATAACTGTTGTTCAGGTTTCTGAACAGTCCGTCCTCGGTAGTCGCATCGAAAATAGGGAAGAACTTCTTGGCATCCTCATCGCCCTTAATGATTTCTGTCATGCAGGGGTCAAGAGCAATCTTGTACATGACGTCATACTTGGCGGATATGGAGTCGTACAGCGCTCTGGTTGTACGGGTCTCCGTTTCGGCAATCTCGAGAGCTTTTTCCAGCTCTTTCTTTCTTTTTTCCTCTTTGCTTTTCCTCTCGTTAATATTGAAAACACCTACGAGGAAATGGTCTTCCGCTCCGGGCTTTTTCGCAACCCTGACGCGGTACCAGACGGGCTTGCCGCCCATGAGAAGCCTGTAGTCGATTGTAAAACCGCCCTGCTCGGCAAGCATAGTTTTTATATATTCCCTGCTGCTAAAAGCGTCCCTGATTACGTCCCTGTCCTCGGGGCAGACTATCTTCTCCACATCTTTATAAGTGTCTTCGTAGAAGCAGTTGCCTTTTTCCATCTTTACGACAACCGACTCGGCGTACTCATTATCGTAAGAAATGATTTCATACCTTCCCGATTCGGTATCTACGTCAAAAATCGCCTGGAAGTTGTCCGACAGCTGCATGACTATGGCCATCTGCTCCGTCAGCTGTTCCTTCAGCAGTATCTCGTCCTGAAGATCCGCCTTCTGTTTTGCCAGTGCAAAGCTCTGCTCTTCCGCCGCCATCTGCGCCATGATGTATTCGTGGTTGTCGATAAAGCTTATGAAGAAGTCGCCTGTCTTCTCATAATCGCCCGCGCGTACGAACCTCATCTCGCGGTAGCGGTGGTTGTATCTGTTGTGGCGGATATTGACGGAGTAGGAGCGTACCGTCTCGAACTGCGTTTTTATGTAGTCGATTGAACAGGCCTCCAGCGCCATTGCTCTGTCTTCGGGGTATATCTCCTCGTTTATCCAGAGCACCATATTGTCGAAGAAGCTTCTATTTTTGTCGAAATAATTCTTCGGAACAGTATCCGGTAATTTCAGCACCTGAAAAGCACCCGTTCTTAAATTCACCTGATAGATGCTCAGATATGCTTCCGCCAGGGAATCAAGCAGGGCTTTCTCCCTGAGTTCAACCACCTCGGTGATATCGATGAAAGCGCCGTACATGCCGACGGTCGTGCCTTTATAGTCCTTAACCAGTTCTCCGGTGGCATGACACCACATATAATTTCCGTCCGCCCTGCGGATGCGGTACTGCAGGTCGTATTTGTCCGTCTTGCCGGTCCCGGCGTCGATGGCGTTTTTGAGCATGGGCTGGACATCGTCCGGATGAAGAAAGGTAATGAACGCATCGAGATCGTCAGGGAAATCCTCGGTTGATTTGTACCCAAGCTTCTCGCGCATATGATTGGAGAAATGTATGTCCTTTATGCGTCCGTTCTCGTGTAGATTCTCATACCAGTAGGCAACCGGTGCGATGCCGTAAACCAGCACTGCGGATTCATACAGTCTTTCGACCAGATCCTGCATGGTTTCGTTCTTCCTGAGTGTAATATTCATACAGTTGTCTCCTTTTCAAGTCAGATTGGGTTCTTATCTGCGTGGTGGACTTGCCGGGTTATTTTGCATTTGATTTAATTGAATCCGAACGTCAGGGTTTCGTCGGGATTTTCAAAGAAACATACCGTAATTGTTCTGTCCTTCGGATTGTGCAGAATTGTGTAGATGCTGCACCAGAAACTGCATACAGAGCGGATTTCATCATCCGTCATGCCTTCGTATGCTTCTGAAATCCATCTGTCATATGCCCGGATTTCACCGGCATTGACTTCGTCGAAAACATAGTCCCTGTTCCATCCGGAAAAGTAGTTCGGATGTTCGGCAAGGTTCTGTTTGCCGAGCATGACGAATTCCTTTTTGTCAAGGTCATATACACGCTGCACCAGGTGTGACCAGTCCGGAATCGGGTGATTGCTTCCCACTGCCGTCTGAACGGCTTTAACATTTTTGAACACGAATGTTCTTATGAAATCTCCGGTTTTGTCATATTTGCAGGACGATCTGAACTGCTGGGAATACCACACCTTCTTTATAAGCTCATAAAGCTCCTTTTCGGAAGAAACGGCACCGTAATCATCCATAATCGCTTTTACGCGTCCGTATCCGAGTCCCCACTGCTCTGACTTCTCGTAATCCTTTGACAGATAGTAGTTGCCCTGACATGCGGTTTTCGGAGTGAAGTACAGCGTATTGTCTATCAGTTCCAGCACGCCGTAGTCTTTTCCGTCGGTAAGCAGTAAAGAAAGCGTCCATCTGTTGGTTTCGATATTCATATTGAACACGTCAACCTCACCGTCACCGTACTTTTCGCCCGTTACGGCATTGACTGCTCCGACTTTTTCAAGGACCTCCCGGACATTTCTGCAGTTGTCGGCTATGTATCTTCCGAGAGAAATTATGCACACTCTAGTTTTTGCGCCCGGATTCGTTCCCGGCGATGCGTACTTTACATCGCCGTCGAAGACGTTTTCATACTCCTCAAACCTCATGTTGAGTTCGAAGCTGAGACCGTATTCATTGATTGCGTCAAACGGCATATACGTAATCATGGTGTAATCCACCGCGCTCAAACCGTCGGACAGCTTGTCCGTATCCGGTCCGAGAGCGAAGTTGTAGATGACGTTCCATGACCTGTATCTGTCCGGAGCATTGACCTCATAAACATATACGGGCTTGAAGCTTCTCTCAAGGTCCATGTTCCTGGCAAGAAATACCGTTCCGTCTATTTCCTTCATCACTCCGGTGCACCCCATCGCTCCGGCTGGTATCTCACTTTCATCCGGCATACCGCCATTCTGGCTGTAACCGTCGAAAATAGCGTTGAGCAATCCGTAACCCAGATTGTCATCGAGCTCCCGCACTGTGGGGAATGATGCCGCATCGGATGCTATTTTATAAGGAACGGTTACTATTTTGTTCATGTCTGTAGTCATAGCAGGCCTCCCGGTCTTGTATTATTCAAATTAGCTTACATTTTTTTCGGTTCCGCCGGTTTTCTTAGAACCAGCAAAAAGCGGTGAATCCGTCCTTCGACACATCCATCGTGCTCCAGAATCTTCTGGGCATTCAGTGTCAACAAAAAAAGCTCCGGCACGCTTGCCAAACTCTATTATAGAAAAAGAAATCCTCCGCTTGGCGCGGGGGAAATTCCTCGTATGCCGTGTATTATAAGAACTTTGCCAGAGTTTTCTTCAGATTCAGAACATCCACCGGCTTTGCGATGTGCTCGTCCATTCCGGTCTCGAGCGCAGCCTTGCGGTCCTCTTCAAAAGCATTTGCAGTCATTGCGATAATGGGAATATGATTGCCCGGATGTGTCATCTCCCGGATTATCTTAGTGGCCTCATATCCGTTCATCCTCGGCATCTGGATATCCATGAGGATTGCGGCATAGTATCCGTAATCTCCGGATTCGGCAAGCTTTCTTATCTTCTCAACGGCCACGTCTCCGTCTTCCGCCGTTTCAACGATGAAGCCGGCGTCCTCAAGTATATCAAGAGCGATTTCCCGGTTCATCTCGTTGTCTTCGACAAGGAGCAGCCGTTTGCCTTCGAAGCTCAGATTCTGGTATTCGGGTGCTTCCGTTTTGCTCCTGTCCGGATTTGTATCAAGTTTCATGGGAAGCGTAACGGTTACCGTGGTACCCTCTCCGAGCTTTGATTGGATATCAATAGTACCGTCCATAAGGTCAACAAGCCTTTTGACTATGGACATGCCGAGGCCGGTACCCTGGATATGACTGACTGTGGAGCTGTTCTCGCGCGCGAATTCGTCGAATACATGCGCCAGAAATTCCTCAGACATACCGATTCCGTTATCCTTGACCGTGAATCTGTACAGACCGTAGCCATCCCTATCGCAGGGTATTTCCTCAAACCCGCAGTCAATGTTTCCTCCCTCGGGCGTGTACTTTACGGCATTTCCGACTATGTTGGTTATTATCTGGTCTATTCTGGATACATCAACAAGAACATCACTGTGTATCAGTCTGTCTGTGTGGACATTAAAATCCAATCCTTTTGCGCCTGCGTTGGCGGATGTGACAATTTTAAGCTCTTTCGACTTTTCCGCAAGGTCAACCGGGACCTCTTCAAGCTCAACCTTTCCCGACTCGATTCTGGACATCTCGAGAACCTGATTGACCAGTGACAGAAGCTGCCTGCCGGACAGGTCTATTTTCTCCAGGCAGTCCTTAACCTGCGAATTTTCGGCATGTTTCTTTGCCATTGCCGTATATCCGATGATGGCGTTCATCGGGGTCCGGATATCATGCGACATATTAAACAGGAACTGGCTTTTTGCTTGGTTCGCGTCTTCGGCGACACGCGTCTGACTGGCAAGCCGCGAATTGAGATCCTGTATGGTCTTCAATTGTTCCTGCGTACGGGCAAGGCTCTCCGCCTTGATTTTCTCGGATTTTTTGATAGCTCTGAAATACGCAATCAGCGAGCCCAGAATAATGAGGATGACGATCAGGGCGACGGTCAGCACCATTCTGAGATTATCGTAGATGAAATCCTTTACCCCGTATTGTCTGGAGTTGTCCACATAGCCGTACATCGCATCTGTTATCTGGGATTTGTCCATGAGCCCTATGCCGCGGTTGATTAGAGCAAGAAGATCGGTATTTCCTCTTCGCATGCCGAAGCAATACGTCATGCTCCCGTCCAGAGGAATATAGTGTATGTTACTGAACTCTCTCTTCGTCAAATGTCCGGCAAGACGGACATTTGTCATGACGGTGCATGATGCCTTCCCGCTCAGAACCGCTCTGAGGCAGTCTTCGGCCGAGTCGACCAATACGATTTCAGCATCGGGGTAATTGTCTCTGATATAAATCATCTGAACGGATCCCGTGGATTTGACCGCAATAGTGTCGAAGATATCGTCAGAATACTCACCCTTGAACGCAACCGTCATGGGCAGATCAAAGAGGCCCGTAGAAGTCATGATTCCGGTGCTTTCCGAATTCCAGGCGCTATCAACGATGGGGAATGCCGCATCAACTTCCCCCTTGTTCAGTCCTTCGACAAGTTCGTCATGTCCGGGATAGGCAACATACTCAATCGAGAGGGCTTCCCCAATGTCCATCTCCTTAAGCCAGGACTCCGTAATATCCGAAATTACGCCGGTAACTTTTCCGTTATCATCAGTCGAGCAGAACGGCATATAGTTTTCAAGATATCCTATCTTAAGCACCTTATGCTCGCCGACCCATGCAAGTTCATCTGCGGAAAGAGTTGCGTTGGTCGTTGTTCTGTAGTAGTACTTTTTCTTGAGATTGCTGTAGAAATCCGGGTTGTTCAGTTCAATTGACTCAAGCGCATAATTGAGACCACTCAGGATATCATCAGCACCCTTTCGGACACATATGTACGACTTAGTTTCTGCATAACGGACATAGCACCTTACATTTCTTGAACGGTCGATATTGTTTTCTGCTCCGATGAATGCGTCGATGCTCCCGTTTTCCAGTTCGTCCGTCAGGGTATCGATTGAATCGTAGTAGACGTATTCCGGCTCGACGCCGTTTTCATCGGCCCACTCCAGAAACTCGCGTGTCATGTTGTTGTCACGGATTACACCGATGCGTCTTGCGTTCAGTTCGGCATCTGAGCTTATGGGATCGTCACGGCGTACAAAAAGAGAGTGATAGTCGAGGTCAATCGTTCTTTCCGGCCAGTCCATATAGGGCTCTCGGTCTTCCCTGTATGCGAGTCCTGCGAAAATATCGATTTCGCCGTTCTTGAATCTGTCAAAAAGATCCGCCCAGTCGCCGTAGACGTATTCGTATTTCCAGCCCGTATAGTTTGCAATTTCCTGAAGTATTTCATAAGAGTACCCCGACTTAATGATGTCATCGGAACCTTTTTCCTGGAAATTCACACTTTCGAAATAGGCTACTTTTACTGTTTTCGGCTCGTTTTCTTTCGCATACGCGCCAACAGGCGCGACAATACCGAGTACTATAACGCAGAACAGTAAAAGTGTCAGAATTCTTCTTGTTGTGTTGTTTGTCATTAAGTGTTTCCCCTTTATGGAACACGGCGGAAGCCGATACAATTCTATTATAATTATATGTGAAAGTCCGGTTTCGTGTCAACGTCGACATAAATCCGTACAGTCTCGGGCAACGAGGCATCAAAAAAATGCCATGACCTCAATCAATGTCATGACATTCTTTTTCATTATTGTGTCCGGTTCAAATAAACTTTGCCAGTGTTTCTTTAAGTTCCTGAACATCTACCGGCTTGGCAATATGTTCATCCATACCGGCTTCAAGGCTTTTCTGCTTGTCCTCTGCAAATGCATTTGCAGACAGTGCAATAATGGGAACATGCTGAGTTACCGGTGGTGTTTCCCGTATCAGCCTTGTTGCTTCATAGCCGTTCATCCTGGGCATCTGGATATCCATAAGGATGGCATCATACTCGCATATATTCCTGCTTGAGCCCTTGATAGATTTTCTAACCATTTCGACGGCAACATCTCCGTCTTCGGCGGTTTCAACCACGGCGCCCTCATCCTCAAGAATTTCGGAGGCAATCTCGCGGTTCATTTCATTGTCTTCAACGAGAAGAATCCTCATGCCCTCAAGAGACGCTTCTCCGGAAGTCCGGGTATTGTCCACATCTGTTCCGGCTCCGGTATCCCATTTCAGAGGCAGTGTGATTGTAACCTCGGTTCCTTCATTCGGTTTCGACTTGACCTCAATGGTACCGCCCATCATATCAATAAGTTTTTTTACGATGGACATGCCAAGTCCGGTGCCCTGAATACGGCTGACTGTGGAGTTATTCTCTCTCGTAAATTCGTCAAATATATGTTCGAGATACTCCTCGCTCATTCCGATTCCGTTATCCGTAATTCTGATTACATATAGACCGTATCCTTCCTTTTCGCAGGGCAGTTCCGTACTGTAATAGACTATGCTTCCGCCTTCGGGAGTATATTTTACGGCATTGCCCATGACATTCGTCACTATCTGACTCAGTCTGGAATCATCCGCAAATACCTTTGTGTGTATTATGCCTTCGGTATCAAGCGTGAAATTGATATTTTTCGCATTGCAGTCCGCGGCGACAACCGTCTTCATCGCATTCGCTCTTTCGACGATATCCATCGGGACTTCGGTTAGCGTGATTTTGCCGGATTCTATTCTGGCCATTTCAAGGACCTGATTGATAAGCGAAAGAAGCTGGTTTCCCGAAACCTCAATCTTATCGAGATCTTCAAGCGCTTTCGGGTCATCAGTATGTTTTTTCGCCATTCTTGAATAACCCATGATGGCGTTCATCGGCGTACGGATGTCATGGGACATATTGTTTAGAAAAGCTGTCTTTGCCTCGTTTGCCGCTTCCGCCTGCCGCTTTGCCTCTTCAAGCTGAACGTTTTTCGCGGACAGTTCTTTTGTATATTCCCGGTCCGCCTTTCTAGCCATAGATACTATTATTACTGCAGCAACAAGCGCAACCAGTATCAGACAGGGTATAAACAATATGGTCGGATTATCCTTGAGGTACTGCCTCAGCGTGGTGCCTCCGGCCGCTTCATTGATTGAATACTTGTTTTCAAGCTCATTGATTTCGACGTTGGTAATAAACGGCTCGGCCTTATCTATTATGCTTATAAGCCCCGCGTTTTCCGGTGTGGTAGCAAAGCATATCGGACACTTTGTGTTTACGGTTGTTATGGTAAAGTCTTCGTCAAACTCTTCCGCGAGACTCTTAAGCGGATCGATATGAAGAAGCGCGCAGCTTGCTTCTCCTGAAAGCACCTTTTCAACACATTCCCGCGGACTTTCACATCCGATAATATCCGAATTCGGATAATTGTCTCTTGTGAAGCTTACTCCAAGCCGGGTCTCGGGTGTCGCGACACGGGAAAGAGTGGATGCGCTGTAATCGCCCAGATACAGAAGTCCCATATTAACACCGATTACTTCAGATGAAATAATCACGCCGTCTTTCTCTGCATCGAAAAAGCTGCTGTAGTACGGATTGATTGCGTCTATTTCACCTTTATTTAAAGCATCAAGCTGCTCTGCCTTAGTATCATACAGTTTCCATTCGACAGGTATATTGATGTTAAGGGCGGCAAGCATAATCTCGACATATTCAGGCGCAATGCCGACAACCTCCTCATTGTCATTCAGGTAGCAGTACGGCCTTTCATTCGTATATCCGCCCAGCCTCAAAACATCATTCTCTTTGAGCCAGGCCTTGCCTTCATCCGGAATTTCCTTAAACCAGGGGCTGTCCTTGAGATAGGCCGATTCAAGACTTTCAATAAAGCTGGGATTATCTTTAAAGAGCTTGGTCTGGGCACTGTTGCATGCGTCAAGGAGATCTTTTCTGTCCATGTTTATGGCAAGGCAGAATTCGCTTCCCTCGTTCAGGACGCTGACAATATGCATTTCGACCGTGGGAAATACCGTGCTGTTTTCAATTGTAAAGTCGACATCTCCGTTTGCCAGAGCATTCCATCTTTCCTCGGGGCTTGTGAATTCGATCCATTCAAAATCCACCCCGTTATCAGCCATGAGTTCGTCAAATATGGCGATATGGTAGGAGCCCTTCATGGTTCCGACCTTTTTCCCGTTGACTTCACGAAAATCACTGCTTATATTTACGGATTCCCTTGCGGCGAGGCACAGATTCTCCGTGCCCATTTCCTGGTCGGGGAAGAGAACCTGGGATTTTCTCGCCTCGGTTCTGACAACATAGGGGAGCATATCAATATCACCGTCGAGCAAAGCCTGATACAGTTCCTTGAAGCTGCCGTACACATATTCGTACTGCCAGCCCGTATATCTGGACAAAACCTGAATATATTCGTAGATGTATCCGGATTTGTACGCGCCCTCTTCCGCGCCGTCCATGAGATTAGGCTCGGTAAAGTAGCCGATTCTGACCCTGTTCGGGTTGCTTCTGCTTTCTTCGGCAAAAGCGGGTGCCGACATATTCAGACATAATACGGCTGTGAAAACCAGGGCCGCTATAAGTGATACTGTTCTTTTCTTTCCCATGGGAGTACTCCGTTAAAAGTTAATGAACTCCGAGCAAACCGCATCGGCATAAATTCGGTGCCGTTTGCTGCCTCTGGTCAAACTATACATAATAATTATAGCAAAAAAGAGTCCGTCATTTCAATGCAAATTAAAGAAATAAGGGGCATATCACTGCCCCTGAATCATCCAATATCAGCATAAAATCATGTACCCGGATTGTCTGTGCGCGGAACGGCCGTACTATATGTACCACTCCGGAAACCCTTCAAGATTTTCGGTTGAAACCAGTTCGCCGCCTCAGGTGAACATATCTGGCATCATAGTCTCTTCGGGTGTCCTGTCAGGCTTCTTTGAGAGTCCTTTTGCGGCACCTTTGCCGGCAATTTTCATCATGACCTTGTATAAACTATCTCTGCTTTCGGAGGAATCTGAGCCGCGGCTTCCTTAAGATTATATACGGGAAGGGATGTTTTTTTCGCCGACCATCTCTGCGTATTTCTTTGTATGTCCGGTGTTTGAGGCACAAACTACAGCTTTCATATTGAACTCCTATTCACGCAACCAGTCCGGACGCAAGAAGGATTCCGAACAGAATAAACACTGCCCCTACAATCCGGATAACAATCAAAAAGCTTTTCGACGGTCTATCCGCGTTCTGTGATTTCCACTTTTCCGTTATTTCCCAAAGCTTGCGGGGTGCGCCGATCATTGCAATACCCATCACGCACAGCACAAGTCCGGCAATTATACTCTGCTTCATTTGCCATTTCCCTCCATATTATCGATAAAGAATCGGATAAAGCTGTCAAGCTTTTCCATGGCCTCGTTTTCCTTGGCCGGGTCACGGTCGCAAAGATGAATGAGCGCCGTAATCGGAGAGGTATAGGAAAATGCAAGGATTTCAGGGTCGCACCGCTTTATGGTTCCGTTGTCCATCATCGCGGAAAATATCCCTGTAAACATAGCCTCCGTCCCATACATAAAATACTTGTCCGCCAGATCGCGTACCCTCTCATCCCGGAACTGCTCTGAAAGCAGTATTCTTCTTGTCCGGATGACTTTTTTGTCATGTATTGTGAAGTTGACCATTCTTACAGTCATTTCATAAAGCTCGTCAGTGCTTTCGGGAATACCGGGCAGTTTTTCCGCCGAGCCCATATTATCTTCATAATAGGTCTTCATCATATCGATGACCGCAAAAAATATTGCCTCTTTGCTTTCAAAATGTCTATAAAGCGCGGACTTGACAATACCGACCGCTTCCGCGATGTCTTTAATGTTGGTTTCTGCATATCCGTCTCTTGCGAATATTTCAAGTGCGGCTTCAAGTATTTTTTCTTTCGTATCTCTGGCCATGTCTACTCCTTTTATCTCCTATCAGGTCTTTTGCAGTATCAATCGGCAATATCGTTCATTTTGACGTGACCTGCGGGTCACATTGATTATAGTTAAACCATGGTCACGTGTCAATTGTGATATATTCGCCGTAATTAACGATAACCGCACTGAAGGCATGGTTATTCAATAGCAATGTCATTACGTTATGTGCTGTGTTATAATACTGTCAACAATTATCACTTGGAGATGACGTCATGACATTTTGCTCAACCCGGAAACTTGCTGTGAATAAAAGTGAATCCCGTATATTGATATTATGCGCCGCTCTCATTATGGCGCTTTCATTAACAGGCTGCGGCAAAAGGCCGGAAGATTCGGCGTATTTAGATTCCATATCCCCTGACGATACGGTGATTGTTTTCACGAACGATATTCACGGATATGTTCTCAATTCAGACACCTGCATCGGACTGGACGGGCTGCAATACTTCATGGATGAGGTGCGCAGCAAGACCGGCAACGTGATTCTTGTGGATTCGGGAGACAGCTATCAGGGCAACTACATGTGCCTCAAGTCTAAGGGTTCCTATGTATCGGACCTGTTGTCCGAACTGGGATATGATGTCGTTGCGCTTGGAAATCATGAGTTTGACTTCGGGCTCAACCGCGTGTGCGAGCTGGCCTCAGGCAGTTCATATTCGACCGTATGCTGCAACCTTCAATACACCGGCCGGGATGAGAATATCAAAAACGGGCTGTCAGGCATTTATCCGTATCGAATAATTGACGGCATTGCTTTTATCGGTGTCGACACGCCGTCGGTTGCTGACAGCCTCAAGAAGGAGACCGTTAATGAAGACGGTGAATGCAGTTTTCATATGGGACAGAATGACCCCGAAGAATTTTATGAAATCGTTCAGTCCAATATCAACGAGTGCAAAGCCATGGGAGCTTCCACTATCATCATTCTGTCGCACCTCGGCGATTACGCCAAGAATCAGTCCGACTACTCCAGCGACAAGCTGATTGAGAACACAAGCGGAATTGACATCCTTCTGGATGCCCACAATCACACGATTATCGACGGCAATGAAATCCGGGACAAGTCTGGCAATATGGTTCCCGTATATTCTACCGGGGCAAGGCTTACACATATCGGTGCAATTATTCTTCACAAGGATAAGACCTTTGACGGATATCTTATCGACAGGGTTGGCGGAAAAGATGAGGCCATCACCGCTAAAATCAATGACCTGAAAGCGGCAATCGACCCGAACAGCGGAACGGTGATGACAAAAGGCAATCTGTATATCCCGTACTGGGGCGAAGGCAATATGAAGAACACAAGCAGAGAAGATCCACTTGGTAATCTGCTGGCGGATGCATACCGTTACTGCGGAAAAGCGGACATCGGAGTTCTCAATGCCACGTCGTACCGTTCGGAACTGCCAAAGGGTGATATCACGATGGAAAACCTATATGACCTTCTTCCGTTTTCCGAAGCGCTTGTCGTTTTGGAGGTGAATGGGCTGGATATTATGAATATGCTGGAATGCAGCTGCCGCAAGACCGCTGATATTTACGCGGATGAGGCGGGAATTCCGGTCGGCTCCAACGCTGATTTTCTGCAGGTCAGCGGTCTGAAATATGATATAGACACCACCATTGAAAGCGGTTTAATGACATCCAAGGCAAATACCTTCGACAATTTCAGCGCCGCAAGACGTGCCAAGAATATCCTTATTGAAATCGACGGAAAATATGAGCCGCTCGATGAAAACAGAACATATACGGTTGCCACCTCCAGTTATCTCGCAGGCGGAGGCTGCGGATTGTCGATGCTTAAGGATTGTCCCAGGACTGAAACAGGATTATCGGAAGCGGACGCGTTGATTATGTATATCAATTCATTGAACGGAGACCTTGTAAAGGATTATTCCGGTGAACAGGGAAGAATCGGAATAATATCGGGAAAATAAAGAATATAGTTTTAAAAGCAGCTGCTCAAAAAAGGGCAACTGCTTTTTCATATTCCACAACTTCCGACACGCCTTTTGTCAGAAAATTCTTTATTTTCTCTTGCGCTCCTGATATAGAAAAGGACCGCGAAAATGTGATTAAACCCATTCCCGGTTGTTCCGATCTTCTAATGATGTACTGACACACTTTTTGAGACCTTCTATGCTTGAGGAAAACACAATGCCGTGCTCCTGAGCTTTTTTCGTGCTCATCCAGAGATTGTGCCTTCGGCCTTGGATAAGAACATCTTTGCTCTTATTAAGAAAACCCAGCGCAGTCGAAGTGAACAGCGGCATCGCCATATCGTTTTCGCTTCCGAAGTTGTAGCTACCTCCAGGCAGAGCAAAGGTTTTTTCAATATTATCTGCCACTTCACGCACCCAGGTTATGCCGCGATATTGTTCGGGAACCTCGATGCTCTTTTCATTTGAAAGAATGTTTTGGACAAACCCGTGCTTCATATCAAACATCCACGTCGGGCGAAGCATTACAGCCGCGGGGTTAATGTCCAGTACTCGGCGCTCCATCTCAAGCTTATGCCGCGCATACACGCTGCCGGGGCATTCCATTTCTTCCGAGTATGGTCCGTCAAGTTCAGAAGCGTTATATACCTGATCTGAACTGAAACATATAAGCTTGGCGTCTGGAGCCGCCTTTGCTATTTCAACGGGCAGCCGGACATTCGCTTCAAATGACTCATCGGGATTCTTTTCGCAAATTTGCGTATCGGAAATGGCCGCCGTGTGAATGATATAATCTGCATCTTCAAATATAGAGCTCATCTCATCCTTGCGGCTTCTAAGATTCGTTACCGGTTCCGCCCCCGGAACCGATCTCATTATATACTTTCCGACAAATCCGTTTGCCCCTGTGACAAGTATTTTCATAAATACGTCCTCATATAGAAAATAGTGTTAAATCTATATTTCATTACTTGTTTTTCAAAAACAGTTAACTTAAAAGGACTTTTGGCTTGAACTGCTAAGCGCTGGCAGAAATGCCATACTCCTGCAGTTTTTCTTTATTTTTGTTTTGGGAATTCAAGCTCCGGTGTGAATACTATGCGTCCCTCAACTTCCGCGCTCTTTGTGTTTTTGTCATTTCCCATCTCTTGCTCCAAGGTATCCCTGTTGGAAACGGCAACCGTGATTATCCGGCCGTTGGCTTTGATATCTTCGATGCGCCAGATAAAACCGAAGCAAGACATCTAGGTGTTCTGGTGTTGCCCGAACTCTTTCAATGTCAGTTTCGGTTTTGAAAAGGAGGAGCAGCGGAGAGCGCGCACCCTCACGCCTGCGAGGTACAAGCGATACGCAACTTGAGGTGACGCGCTCCTAGTTTCTGTCGTCGCTCCGACGACTACTTATAAAATAAACGTTCCGCACTTCCTGCAGGTGAATGTTGTTTTAGTGTCGCTGATTGCGGCAATTCCATACTCCCCGCATAATCTGCATCGTACTTGCTGGAATGATACTCCGCCTCCGCTTATCTGATTCAATTCTTCCTCGCTGAGCATCTTCACTTCCCCGTCGGGTCCCTCGCACATTGCCTGTAGTTCCTTGATTTTTTCGTCCATTTCTTTATATCCTTTCTAAACTTTAGTCAAAGCGAAAACCGAACGCTTTGTTTAATAATACGCCTCGCCCCATTTTCCGTTACATTGATATTATACGACCTCTCCGATTTTTGCAATGCAATGCTATGAGCATTTGTGTAATAATCGCTATAATTGCCAAAAAATGCCTCCCACGGAAATCGTGTGACGGAGAGGCAAAAAACACGCTGAAAACGCCTTATAATAGGGCAAAAATAGAAATGTTGTCCATAATAAAAGAAAATTCGGAGTATGTATTTCGCATCTCCGAATTTTTTATCAATGAACGATATAATATTTCTTCACTTATGCTCAATTTCAGGCACAATTACCCAAAATAAATAAAAAAAGCGCAACTCTGTATTTATATCAAAGTTGCACTTCTAACATGAAAAACATGAAAAAGGACCGCGAAAATGATAGAAATGTGACCTGAACGGCATCTTTTATGCTATAATATTGAAAAAGCCCGAAAAAACAGGGCTTTCTGGCAAAAATAAGAACTCCTCCTCTTTCGGTTCTTAACTGAGAGCGGAGGAGTTTTAGTATATCGGGCATTACAAGTATTTTGCTAGTGTTTCTTTTAGTTTTTGAATGTCTATCGGCTTTGCTATGTGTTCATCCATGCCGGCCTCAATCGCCGCTTTCCGGTCTTCTTCGAACGCATTTGCGGTCGTGGCGATAATCGGAACATGGCTTCCGCGCAGCGACATGCCGCGGATTATTCTGGTTGCCTCATAGCCGTCCATGCGCGGCATCTGGATATCCATAAGGATGGCATCATAATCAATTCCTTCCCCGTCTCCGTTGACGACGGAGTGCCTTACCTTTTCCACGGCAATGTCTCCGTCTTCCGCAATATCAACAGTGAAGCCGGCTTCTTCAAGAATCTCCGTCGCTATTTCGCGGTTCATCTCATTGTCCTCGACAAGAAGAATCCTCTTTCCCTTGAAATCGTATTCGGATACTTTCGTCTTTACCGGAATCTCTTTTCCGATGCACTTTTCAAGAACACTGTGCAGGTCTGAGGGGAAAAGCGGTTTGGAGATGAATGCCGTTACCCCGGCTTCTCTTGCCTCTTCTTCTATGTCTGACCAGTCATATGCAGTAAGAATGACGATAGGCACCTCTTCACCCACTATGCGGCGGATGCGTCTTGTGGTCTCGATTCCGTTCATATCCGGCATCAGCCAGTCGATGATATACACCCTGAATGAATCTCCCATGCTGTGCGCTTCCTCGGCCTTGACAACAGCCACCCTGCCCGACTCGCACCATTCGCTCCTCATGCCGCAGTCACGCAGCATCTTGGAAATGCTCTTGCAGGCATTCATGTCATCGTCTACCACAAGGCTGCGGAGACCCTCGAGTTCCGCAATCTTTTCGAATTTCTCCTGAGCCTCTCCGAGTTTGAACTTGAAATCAATTGTTACTTCAGTTCCTTCGCCTTCAGCGGATTTGATATCTATATTTCCGCCCATCATATCCACGATGTTCTTTGTGATGGCCATTCCGAGGCCGGTGCCCTGAATTCCGGATACCGTGGAGGACTGCACTCTCGTAAATGGATCGAATATGGTCTTGAGGAATTCCTCGCTCATGCCCATTCCGTTATCCTTGAGATGGAACTCGTATTCTCCGTATCCGTTTTCAGATACCGACTTCTGAATAATACGAAGGGATATCGTACCTCCGGGCTGTGTATACTTGACCGAGTTTGAAAGCACGTTAAGAAGAACCTGATTCAGTCTCAGTTTGTCGCATATGATGTTCTCATCCGTAACGTCCGCGCTGTCCATGAAGAAATCAAGCTCTTTGGCCTTGATATCGGACTGGATAATATTTCTGAGCGTATGCATTATCTCCGAAAGATTCTCCGGCTTTTCGTCCAGATTCATCTTTCCCGACTCGATGCGGCTCATATCCAGAACATCGTTGATAAGTGACAGCAAGTGGTCGGACGACTGACCTATCTTCTTCAGATAATCCTGCAGCAGATCTTTGCTGTCGATATGAGATGCCGCAAGACCGGTATAGCCTATGATTGCGTTCATAGGTGTACGGATATCATGGCTCATATTGTTAAGGAAAGTGGTTTTCGCCCTGTTCGCCGACTGAGCCATGGAGAGGGCTTCCTCGAGCGCTATTTCAGCCTTTCTTTCCATATCCGTCTTATGGAGCCCCGCGACAAATCCGTATTCTCCGGTTTCGTCCCCGACCTTGGAAAATCTAAGCTGGGCATAGTGCATCTCTCCATTTTCCATCGTCCTGAAATCGACAGTGTAGAAAAGGTCTTCGCGTATTTTCTCAAGTATTACTTCACGTCTGACTTTCTCGGAAACCATGTTCCTGTCATCAGGATGAACGAAAGTATCAATATAGAGATTTATCTGCCTTGCGAACGGGTGATTCTCCGAAAACTCCGGAATTACAGAAAGCTGATACTCGTCCTCGAGCAGTACAGTCGTCACGTCTTCCTCTCTCGTTGCGCCGAGATGGACATACACTGCACGTTCGTAGTCTGAAAGAAGCACCTTGGTCAGAGAAGCCTGCTCAAGGAGTATCGCATCCATTTCGGTTCTTTCCTTAAGGACAGCGGTTTCCATCTCGCTGCGGACCTGCTTATCAATGTTCAGAAGTCCGAGAATAACGATGTCGTGATTATCCGGTTTGAGTGCGAATTTTATCCGGTAGTATTCCTCTGTGCCGTTAAATAATGTTCTGAACTCGAATTTATAATTATACTGCCTGTTCAGCACTTCCATTGCAGCATCATAATCCGATTTTTCACGGAACATCTGCATGTCGTCCGGATGAATGATAAGATTGAGGAAACTGTCGAATCTTTTGTTTGATGGCAGATTCCTGTCTGTCAGCTTCTCCACCGCATCATATTTATCCGATGACCAGAATTTCGTGACTGTTTTTTCCTTCTGACTGACAGCCGCGATGTAGTCAAAGTCCTCGGCCATAGTGGACAGGATGGACATCGTTTCCATCTGTTTTCCCTGTTCCTCGGCCTTCTTCTGCGAGAGGATGTACTCGTGGTTGTCTATGAAGCTTACGAAGCAGTTCCCTGTCTGGCTAAAATCTCCGGAACATGTAAAACGCATTTCGCGGTAGCGGTTGCCATATCTGTTGTGGCGGATGTTCACGGCATAGGATTTCGCCGTTTCGAACTGCTTGCGGATATTGCCTATTGAAACGGCCTCCAGAGCTTTTTCCCTGTCTTCGGGATATATCTCATCGTTTATCCACTTCTTAATCGCCTCATCGAAGGAAATATCTTCGGTCATATAGCCTTCAGGAACCGTGTCGGCCTTTTTCAGGATTTTGTACCTTCCTGTGTTCACGTTTACCTGATAAAGGCTGATATATGATTCCGCCAGCGAGTCTATTATAGTCTTTGTCTCGAGGCGCTGCTTAAGTGCCTCCTGCTGTTCCATTTCGGCTTTTACGAGACTGTCTCTGTCGGCAAAGGCAGTAACTATATAATGAGCTTCCTCATCAGTGTTCTCTGTCTTGACAACAATCTGCTCCATCCATATATAATCGTCCCCGGCTTTTCTTCTGAAGCGAATGGAGTGCATCTTATCATGCTCAAGCTGCTTACGCATATTCTCGAGCTTATCATAGCATCTGAACATTTCCCGGTCATCGGGATGAACCATCTCGTCAGCAAAGGTACCTGCCATGGTTTCATAATCCGGGAACCGATAGTAATAATCCTTTGAGAAATCGTCCTTGGCATTCACAGCCCGCGCGGAGTATTTTCCTGTATTTAGGTCCACATAGTACAGCGTATTATATGCGGAAGAAAGCCCCATGATAATATCGTTCTGTATCTTTTCCTCTTTTTGTCTGGCCTCCTCCTGGATTTTACTGTCGTTGATATTGAAAACGCCGGTCAGGAAGCGGGTATCATCTCCGGCCTTCCTGACAACCTTCGCCTTGTACCAGACAGGTTCTCCGGTTGCGACAATCCTGTAGTCGACGGTGAATCCGCCTTCCTCATCCAATTTCTTAGCGATGTATTCCCTGTCGCTGAACGAGGTTCTTGTCAGTTCCCTGTCATCAGGGAAAACAACCAGGTCGGCATCTTTGACAGCGTCGGAGTAGAAGCTGTCGCCCCTGGCCATTTTGATAAGGACGGAATCGGCAAAGCTGTTATCGTATGTGTAGAGATCATAGCTGCCCGTCTTGAAATCGACGTCATAAATTGCCTGGAAGTTGTCGGAAAGGCCCATGACTCTTGCCATCTGCTCCTGAAGCTCCGCTTCTTTTTCGGCCTGCTCGTCATTATGCCTCTCATTTTCAGCAAACTGCCTTCTGATTAGTATATATCCCGCCAGAACAGCCAGATACAGAAGAATAACGCTCAGCACTATCACAAGCGTTCTGCCGCCGCTGCGGGAAAGCACTTCAGAATACTTTGCCAGAGTCAGAACGGAATAATCTCCGTATTCGTCCTGCGAGTACAGACAGCGTTCCCCGTCAAAAACGCAGGAGCCCTCTGCCGGACCGCCGGCCAAACCCGGAATTCCGGATTCAGTGCCGATCAGTGTTTCATCATTGGAGCTGATTATCTTCCCGCCGCGTATTACCATCGTTCTTGCGGAGTAATCGCACATCAGACCGCGTGCGACTTCATCCACAGATACCTTTGCGAGGGCATTTTCGACGTCATTGGCATCATCCGTAATCTCGATGATGTATTTCCCGTCTTTCGATGCGATGGCGCAATAATTATAGTTTCCCCCGTCTCCGTCGCCGTCGGCGTCAATCGCCGCAATTTCAATTATTTCTATGGAATTATCTTTGAAAATATCCAGATAATACCGCGTTGCATCGTAAGCGTTCAGATCAAATCCTATTCCTTCGGGAAACACTGAAACAAACGCTTTACCGCTTTCATCAAACAGAAGCGCATCATGCAGATGCTGCTCATCGACGAACTGTCTCAGCTGCTCCGCGCTTATTTCACCGCCGTTAATATCAAGCATCTGCCTGAATGCATATGCTTTTCTGAGCAGGACTGATCCGGTCTCTTCGATTTCCTCCGATACTTTTCCCGAGTAATCGTCAATACGGTTTATTACAGTTCTGGTAATGTTGTCAAGTGAGTCAAAAGCCGCCTGTTTTGACCGCCGGGTATTGCCAACAATAACCGCGACGGAGGCAATTATCATCACTGCTGTAATGATTATGATAAAAAGACGGCTGCGAGCATGTTTTTTCAGTACCGTTCCGTTTCGAGTGGATACGTCATGCCCGAGTATCGACGCATCTTTTTTGTCCATGGGTCAACCTCTCTTTTCTTTTTCGGGAATTAGTTCGGATTCTGTGTTTACGCCTACGCGCTTATATATGAGTTCCGTTTACTGCAGGAATTTCGCCAGGGTTTCCTTCAGTTTATGAATGTCAACCGGCTTTGAGATGTGTTCGTCCATTCCAGCATCAAGTGAAGCCTTGCGGTCTTCTTCAAAAGCATTTGCCGTCATCGCAATAATCGGTATGTGCTTATCGGCAGGAGGTAATGCCCTTATCTGTCTTGTTGCCTCGTAACCGTCCATCCTCGGCATTTGGATATCCATCAGGATGAGATCATAATCATCAGCCTCAGGCCCCTTCATCTTCTCAACGGCTATGTCTCCGTCTTCAGCAATATCAATGACGAATCCTGCATCCTCTAGAATCTCTGCAGCTATTTCTAGGTTCATTTCATTGTCTTCCACGAGAAGAATCTTCTTTCCTTTGAAATCGAATTCTTCTTTTCCTGGAACTGCTTCTTGCTTTTCTTTGCCGATACACTGCCCAAGTACACTGTGCAAATCTGACGGGAAAAGCGGCTTCGATATAAACGCAGTAACTCCGGCCTCTTTTGCTTCTTCTTCGATATCAGACCAATCATAGGCAGTAAGAATTATAATCGGGGCATCATCACCAACCACGCGACGTATACGCCTGGTTGTTTCGATACCGTTCATATCAGGCATCAGCCAGTCAATAATATATACCTTGAACAGGTCACCGCCCTTTACAGCTTCCTCTGTCCTGAATACGGCTTCCTTTCCAGAAGCACACCATTCACTTCGCATACCGCAGTCCTTGAGCATCTTTGCGATGCTTGCGCAGGCATTCATATCATCATCGACCACAAGACTTCTGAGACCTTCAAGTTCAACGATTCTTTCCAGCTTCTCCTGATGCTCTCCCAATTTGAACCTGAATTCAATTATTACTTCGGTTCCTTCGCCTTCGGTTGAGTTGATATCAATGTTACCACCCATCATGTCAACGATATTCTTGGTAATGGCCATACCGAGGCCGGTGCCCTGAATGCCACTGACAGTAGTCGATCTCACTCTCGTGAACGGGTCGAATATCGTCTTTACAAATTCTTCGCTCATTCCCATTCCGTTATCCTTGACATGGAATACATAATTGCCATATCCGTTCTCGGAAACAGATTTCTGAGCGATACGAAGTGAGACTGTTCCGCCGGCCTGGGTATATTTGATTGCATTTGACAATACATTCAGAAGAATCTGGTTAAGCCTGAGCTTGTCGCAGATAATATTCTCATCCGTAACATCAGCTGTATCCATGAAGAAATCCAGTTCTTTGGATTTGATGTCGGCTTGTACGATATTCCTCAGAGTATGCATGATTTCCGAAAGGTTCTCCGGCTTCTCGTCAAGATTCATCTTTCCGGACTCAATCCGGCTCA
>R27__coassemble_219_pt1 | contig 45428 bp, 53 predicted proteins | sample R27__metabat2_low_PE_023 | metagenome-assembled genome bin R27
ATTCGCGCGGAATGGATTGATGAGAACTTTCGGCGATTTATGGATCAAACGAATAAGTCTACCTAATCTCTCCCTCTGCGGAGTATAATGATTCTTACAGTAGAAATAGCGTATTGTCGGTTTTTCCGTAGTCCTTTTTTCTCCTAACACATACCGTTCTTATGGTTAAGTAGATCGCTATGTGCTTTATAACTGATACAAAACTCACTTCGATATACAATTAATTATATCCTGATATAGTCACAGGAGCATTCAGGCATGAACACAGAAGCTGAAAGAAAAGTTAAAAAACTGCTGCTTCCTCTTGCGGACAGCCAGTACCGTTCCTTCAATTCTCGGATAATAGCGACCGTTCCGGAAGATAAGGTTATCGGTGTAAGGACTCCCCAGCAGCGTCAAGTGGCAAAAGATGTTAACAAGGCTGACTATAAAGATGCATTTCTTTCAAGTCTGCCGCATGAAACTTTTGAAGAGAATCAGGTGCACGGATTCATTATTGAGTTGGAGAAAGACCGTCAAAAAGTTATCGCACTGCTGGATGAGTTCCTTCCATATGTTGACAACTGGGCAACCTGCGACTGCGTATCTCCCGCAGTATTCAAAAAAGCTCCTCCCGATCTTCAGACCATAAGGCGCTGGATGGCATCGGAGCATGTGTATACCTGCAGATTCGGAATTGGAATGTTAATGCGGTATTATCTGGATGAGCGCTTTTGTGAAGAATATCTTGATGCGGTAGTCAACATCCAAAGCGATGAGTATTATATCAACATGATGAGGGCATGGTTCTTTGCGACGGCTTTGGCAAAGCAATATGAGCGCACATTGCCCTATATTGAAAGCCGCCGTCTGGATGTCTGGACACACAACAAGTCAATCCAGAAAGCAAAGGAGAGTTTCCGCGTACCGCAGGAGCGCAAGCTTTATTTAGACACTCTGAAAGTATCCCCAGCCGAAATCGGCTGAAGAAATATAAACATAATTCGAATAAGAATATCATGGAAAATCAAGAGGAAAAAGCCAAACTGTTAATCGCACTTCAGGACAGGGATGACGACAAGGCATATGCAAAAGCCAAAGAAGTTGCGGCCGAGTCAGAACTGTCCGACAAGTATTATTCTTATCTAAAGGATTTTGCTTCATTGCTTAATTCCCAAAAGTCATATATACGCACACGCGCGTTTATTCTGTGCTGCAGTCAGGCCCGCTGGGATAACTCCGGAGTTATAAAGGAAATACTTCCACATATGCTTCAGCTCCTTCATGATGAAAAGCCGACAGTTGTCAAGCAGTGCCTAAATGCTATATCCGAGATTATTGTCTTCCGCACTGAACTGGCAGAGGAAATCGGTAATGAACTTTCGAAAATTGATCTTGGAAACTACAAGGAGTCCATGTCACATCTGATAGAGAAAGACATAATGAATCTTCATCATCTGATAGCCGAAGTCAAAAATGAACACTGCTGACATTCTGACCGCCGTCCATATTCTGTGAAGTAGTTTTTTTGATAGTTTGCATCCCCTTCTTTTTCCCGTTATATGCGTTCTATCTCACGGCCGGAATTTCAGATATACCGGAGCTGTTTTCAGAATCACTCTTCGACTTAATAAGCACAATTCAAAACTCAGGTATACAATTCAAACGTATACTATCTTTACTATCTTGGCAGGAAGGATATAAATGGGCAATTACAGCGAGATTTTTAAAAGAAAATCTTTCCATCTTTTTAAAGATACCGAAGCTATCAGCAATTCCGAACTTGAAGAGATACTGGCTTTCGTAAAAACCATTACGCCTCTGGACAGTTCTATCAAGACGGAAATCCGAATAGTACCCGAATCGGAAACGACCTGCAAGCGCGGCTCACAGTACTGCATTGAGTTCTACAGCGAAGAAAAAGGCAATTATCTCCGCAACATCGGATATATAGGCGAACAGATTGACCTCTATCTAACAAGCCGAAACATCGGTACGCTATGGTTCGGCATCGGCAAGCCGGATCTTCAGGAAGTTGACGGCCTTCCTTTCATAATAATGATTGCTTTCGCCAAAGTGCCGGAAACCTCATTCCGCAAAGACATGTTTAAGGCAAAGCGAAAAGCTGAAGAAGAAGTATGGCATGGCTCAAGTATGGAGGGAACAAGTGATATCGTCCGTTTTTCGCCGAGTGCCTGCAACACTCAGCCATGGATTGTTGAAAATACTGGCGACTCTCTGCTTGTATACAGATATAAAAAATCCGGCAAGCGCGGGATTATGCCTGCGGACAAGGTTCTTTTCTACAACAGGATAGATATCGGGATATTTCTTTTCATTCTTGAAACCTGTTTATCCCACAACAACTATGATTTTGACGCAACCCAGTACTTTGAGGATACCCAGGACAGTGCTGAGAAGACTCTCGTTGCCAGATATTTGCTCAAAAGGAGAATCGGCTAAAATAAATGGAAATTCCATCAAAAAAAGCAATCGTATTCATTCACGGAAAAAATGGAAATCCCGATGAAGCTGAACATTATCGGCAGTTCTTCCCGGAATACGAGGTAATCGGTTTTGATTATCATTCGGACACCCCCTGGGATGCCGTAGATGAGTTTTCCTCTTTCTTTGATTCGCTTCAGAGAGATGATTGTTCAATTTCAATTATTGCAAACAGCATCGGTGCTTATTTCGCCATGAACTCATTATCAGACATCAAGATTGAAAAAGCATACTTCATATCACCCATTGTAAATATGGAACAGTTAATATCTGATATGATGTGCTGGGCTGGGATATCGGAACAGGAGCTCTCAGCAAAAGGACTGATTGAAACCTCGTTCGGTGAAACCCTGTCCTGGCAGTACCTATCTTGGGTAAGGGAACATCCAATAAGTTGGGCAGGCCCGACATATATCCTCTATGGCAGCTGTGATAATCTGCAAACAATAGACTCAGTCCGTCGTTTTTCTGAGGAAACTGGCGCAGCATTAACAGTAATGCCCGGTGGAGAGCACTGGTTTCACACGAATGAACAGATGCGGTTTCTAGACGAATGGATATATAGTTCCATAAACGAGAGATAAAACTATTAACCCTTTCCAACAGCTGCCGAGACTGATGCCTTGGCAGCTCTTCTTATTACATATTCGGATTACATATTCGGATACTTTTTTCATTCATACCTGGGCTTAGAATCCCAATAGTCAAAAGGCATCGATCAGTTTTCCGAAATACATGTTCATTACATGTTCATTGATCGGTTTTCTGAAATACATCATTGATCGGTTTTCTGAAATACAATCATTGATCGGTTTTCTGAAATACAATGGTGGAAATAATATCCTTTCTATATTATAATAAAGTGTCATGGAAAAAAGCACAGGTAAAAACATTAAACAGAAAGCATCCGCTGCCGTGGCAACCGCCGGGATTTTGATTGGCGGTGTTCTTTCACCTCCGGCCAATCTCCCGCCTGAGCAGCTTCAAGACAGAATAGAACCTCCCCCGGCCATAGAAATAGTAATTGCTGATGAACAGAGCAATGATGATGACGATGATGTTGCCATCACCGAAGAAGAAAAAAAGCGCCGCGGGAAATTCATATCCTGGTACGCTTCCCGTAAACTGGGTGCCCGACTTGCCATCTCCATAGGTGTTTCTTTATTCGGCTGGGCTGTATTTGCTGCGCTGTATGTTGCATATGCGGCTGTTCTTCCGGCATTTGTCAGGTTCATACTCAGGACTGTCCTTATTGCATTTCTCGGTCTCAGCACCTATGCCCTTATTGCGAAAGCCTTCCTCCCCGATGTGCCCTTAAGTAAAATTCTGAACTGGAAGGTAATATGCGCAGTTGTTGTTCTTGCGTGTATTGTAAGCTTTGGTCTAAAGTTTTTATTTTCAACAATAATCGTTCAAAAATAGTTAACGAATGACTATGTCAAGCAGATTATAATTCACTCACTTTTAATATAATTGGAGCATTTTTAATGAAAAAAACCATTTCTCTTATACTCTCTCTTGTAATGATTTTAACTCTCTGCGCATGCGGGAACAAAAGTGCCGCAGCGGAAAAGCCTTCCGCCGATGCAACTCCCGCGCTTGAGTATGTATATACTTCGGATTTCACTACCCTTGCCGAAAAATCGCGAAACTATTATTCCCCGATGTACTATACCGAAAACGGGCTCTATGCCAGCGGATATGACATAGTCGGCTCCTCGGCGCCGGAAGGCGTTACCGAGGAATATTTCGGTCAGTATGATATCACTGAAAACCGAATATTCTTCATCGATTTTGACGGCGGAATTAAAAAACTGCCGAACTATGAACCTCTTCCCGCTGAAGAATGCGGCGAAGGTCAGTATGATTTTAATTCTTCCGATTATATTTCCGGTATTTCCGTCAATTCCTCCGGTAATCTAGCTGTTATGGAGGCTGTCTATACCTCATGGAATGACACGGATGGTCTCAGTTTTGATGATTCGGAATACTATGATCACTATCATTTTACCCAGAAATACTTCTTCCGCGAACTTACAAATGACGGTGCAGAAATCGGACATACGGAACTTGAACTGTCCGAAAACGAGTGGATCTATGCAACAAGTGTGCTTGATGCCGAAGGTAATTTTCTTGCCACCAAGAGTTCTGACGACAACAGCAACAGCATACTGGGAATAGGAACAGACGGTGAAATAAAATACGAGATTCCCGTAGACGATTATCCCGAAAACTTCTTTAATCTTGACGATGGTTCCGTATATGCCCTCGTATGGGGCGACGGTCTTGAAATGAGGCCTATTGACCCCCAGACGCACAAGCTCGGCGATGGTACTCCTCTTCCCGGTGATGCCTACAACATCTACTCCGGCGGCGGAGATTACCCTCTGTACTATACCAGCGGTTCATCTTTCTACGGGCTCAATCCGGAAACTGGAGAAAGTACTAAACTCTTTTCCTGGCTTGACTGCGACATCAATCCGGATGATGTCTGGAATATCGGAATTTCGTCGAGCGGCATAATTCATCTTTTGGTTTCGGATTTTGATTCATTCGAGATGGTTTACAACATTGAGCTTGCTTCCGTCCGGAAAGCTCCCTATAATCCTTCGAATGCTAAGAAGGAACTTACTCTGGCCACACAGTATCTCGGATATGAACTCCGCAGGGCCGTGATAGACTTTAACCGCAAATCGGCTGACACAAGAATAGTCGTAAAAGATTATTCCGAATACAACACCGAAGATGATTACTCTGCCGGCACAACCAAAATGACCACGGAGATAATTGCAGGAAATGCACCGGACATAATTGATCTCAGCGGAATGCCGGCAACTCAGTTCGCCTCAAAAGGTATACTTGAAGACCTGTATCCGTTTTTTGAAAACGACCGTGAAATAAACCGCGCCGACTATTTTGACAACGTCCTGGCTGCCGCCGAGTATAACGGCAAACTCATTCATACCGTTTCATACATCTATCTTCAGACCGTGGCAGGAGCCGCTTCTCTCGTCGGCGACACTCCGGGTTGGAATTATGACGAATTCAATGCCGCTCTTAATGCGCTACGTGAGGATGTTGAAGATGCCAGCGCATTTGATGCCTATACTACCCGCGATGATATTCTTAACACCTGCCTAGCCCTTGACATGCACGACTTTGTCAACTGGTCCACTGGAGAGGTTGACTTTAACAATCAGGAATTCTGTGAGCTGCTTAAATTCGCCAGCCAGTTCCCGGCGGAATATAACTGGGACGAATACTCTTGGGAAACCGACTCCGTTGAAAACCGCATATCTCAGGGCAAACAGATGCTCTACCGCGAATCAATAGGCACTATGGATACCCTCATGTATCTTGAATGCTGCTTCAAGGGTACTCCACTAACATTCATAGGCTACCCGACATTCAACGGCATAGGCAACACCATCGCCGTAGACTCTGGATTTGCTATGACATCTTCATGCAAAGACAAGGATGCCGCATGGCAGTTTTTAAGAACGCTCATGTCTTCCAAGTATTATAAAAACACTGTACAGTACATGGGGCTTCCTGCCATAAAAACTCTCTTTGACAAAGCGCTTAAAGATGCCACCACGGTTCAGTACAAGATAGGCAATGACGGTCAGTATGTCCTAGATGATGAAGGAAACAGAATCCCATCGGAAAGATACTTTGCCATAGGAACCGACATGTACACATACTATGCGCTCTCCGAAGATGTAGCGCAGGCATTCCGCGAGGCCGTCACAAGCTGCGACAGGGTTTCGGATAATGATAACAGCATTATTGACATCGTCAAAGAAGAATCCGCAGCATTTTTCTCGGGTCAGAAGAGCGCGGAGGATGTCGCAAAGCTTGTACAGTCAAAAGCTTTCATATACGTCAACGAATAACACTTAATGGATAAACAAAACACGAAAACAAAATACAAAAGGCAGGACCGCCTTGAAGGCATTGCCTTTTTATCCCCGAGCCTTCTCGGGGTATTCGTGTTTTTCATAATCCCGTTTGCCGTTGTCGTTTACTACTCACTGATTGACGGAATCGGTTCGAAGAATTTCGTCTGGCTTAAAAACTTCACAGATCTGTTCAGCAACTCCGCTTTTCTGCTCGCCGCAAAAAACACTCTCAGTTTTTCTATGCTGGCAGTGCCCCTTGCAGTTGTTCTCGCTTTGGGGCTCGCGGTCATGCTTGAATCCAGAATTCCTGGCAAGAGTTTTTTCAGATCATTCTTTTTAAGTCCGATGATGGTTCCCGTTGCTTCAGTCGTTCTTATCTGGCAGGTGCTTTTTAACTATAACGGCACCGTCAACCAGCTTCTTGGAACAAACATTGACTGGTTGCAGTCCGAATATGCACAGATAGTCGTTCTTGTGCTCTTCCTGTGGAAAAACCTTGGGTACAACATGATTCTGTTCATGGCCGGACTTTCCAATATTCCAAAAGATCTTCTTGAAGTCGCCGACGTGGAAGGTGCAAGCGAGTTATACAAGTTCTTCAACATAAAGCTCCGATATCTGTCGCCTACAATACTGTTCGTGGCTATTCTCTCGTTAATAAACTCGTTCAAGGTTTTCAGAGAGGTATATCTGCTTGCGGGCGATTATCCCTTTGAAACCCTGTACATGCTTCAACACTTCATGAACAACACTTTCAGAAGTCTCAACTACCAGAAGTTGTCTGCGGCAGCCGTTATTATGGCTATTGTAATGGTTGTGGTCATCTGGCTTCTGTTCAAGGTCGAGGACTGGTTTGGAAAGGACATAGAGGGATGAAGAAGAAAAAAAAGTACTTCTCCCGCGGTGTGATGTTCATCCTGTGTCTGGCTTTTTCGATTATCTTCCTGCTTCCCACAGTTTTAACATTCACCAACTCGCTTATGACGGAAAGCGAAATCAATTCAAACTATGGTATGATTTTCTCGACTACCACCGGAGGCTATGTATCTAAAACCGTCAACCTCAAGTTTATCCCCGACAAGGTGACTTTTTCCCAGTATATTTCGGGGCTTGTAAAAACGCCGGAATATCTTTTAAAATTCTGGAATTCTGTTATACTTGTCGTACCAATTGTATTATTGCAGGTGGCTGTTGCATCGGTTGCCGCCTATTCCTTCACCAGATGGAGGGGAAAGATAAGAAGTTCCATATTCTTCTTTTATGTAATACTGATGCTGATGCCTTATCAGGTAACACTAGTTCCGAACTATCTTGTCGCATCATGGCTTGGAACGCTCAATACCCGATGGAGCATTATCCTTCCCGGAATTTTCGCTCCATTCTCGGTTTTCCTGCTAACGAAATTCATGAGAAGAATTCCGTATTCACTCATAGAAGCCGCAAAAGTCGACGGAGCAACCGAATGGGAGATATTCACCAAGATTTGTTTGCCACAGTGCAGGTCCGCGCTTTACTCGATAGCAATTCTCGTGTTCATTGACTACTGGAACATGGTTGAACAACCGCTGATTCTTCTTGAAGATGCGGAAATGCAGCCTCTTTCCGTGTTTTTGAGCAACATTACATCCGGAGAAATAGGACTTGCCTTCGCGATGGCGACAGTATATATGATTCCTTCCCTTCTTCTTTTCCTCCATGGTGAGGAATATCTGGTTGAAGGAATTGCCGCCAACTCTGGCAGTGTGAAAGGATAAGTTAATGGAACAGAAAAGATCTAGAAGAGAATGGGTTAAAACAGCAGCAATAATTCTGCTGTCGGTTCTGCTTGTCCTTACTCTCTTCTCCCAGACTATAATGAATGCATCTCTCCCCGAGGTTTCAACTTCGGCTGTTCAGGCAGGTCCTATTACAGCCAAAGTGAAATGTACCGGTACTGTTTCATCGATAGGAAAAACTGAAGTAAAGCCTAAAGCCACCTATACTGTCGCTACAGTCAAAGCTAAGGAAGGCGCTGAAGTTGAGGCAGGAGATGTGCTCTTTATTTTCGGTGCTGCATCTGAAGAACTTGAGGCTGCCCAGAACGAACTTGATTCTCTCCGTTACTCGCTTTTAAGAGCCCAGAACAGCGGTGGCGGTTCCACACCCAACTATTCCGGTGTCATTTCAGCTCAAAAAGAATTGGACGATGCTTATGCGGAATGGGATGTCCTAATTGCAACTATCAGCGATGAGGATTATAGGTCTTTGGAAAATGATGCTGATAACACAATTAGAGCAGCCTTCGCTGCATTCGAAGAAGCCTCCACAAAATATGCATCATATCAAAAAGGTCTTGAAGACGCTGTTAATGCCGCCATTGTGGATCTTGAAAATGCAATTAAGAACTTTGGCCCTGAATCTGATGAAGCTTTATCAGCTGAAATGCTTCTTGCTGAACGAAAAGCCTCTCGCGATGAAAGTACAAATAGTGAAGAATATAGAAATCGCCAAGCTGCGGAGGCCAGATATGATTCTTTAGTAAACAACTATTCAGACCTTCAAGCTGCTCAGAACAGAATTGACGCTGCCGAAAGTTCACTCCAAAATGCATATAACACCGCCAATAGCGGAACTCCGTCCACTGCATGGATTGACGTTCAGGAGTATCAGAGCAAAATTGCCAAGGCCGAGGCCAAGGTCAAAGAACTATCCGGCGGAGAAGACAATGCACTGACAGCACCCGTTGCGGGCAAAATATCTTCTATATCAACCTCCCCCGGCTCTAAGGTTACAAAAGATGATGTTCTCTGCATTATTGAGGTTTCTGACATGGGATATGAACTTGAATCCTCAATTACAAACGATCAAGCGAAACGGATTAAGGTCGGTGATACCGCAACAGTATCGAATTATTATTGGGGGAGCGAAATCAAGGCAACCGTTTCTTCAATCAAAGTGGACAAGAAGAATCCACAGACCAACAAGAGCATTACCTTTACGCTTGACGGTGATGTCTCTCCCGGTTCACAAATGACCATATCTGTAGGCGAAAGAAGTGCAAACTATGATGTTGTTGTTCCGAACAGTGCAGTACGTACTGATTCCAACGGCACTTTTGTCCTGATGATTACCGCAAAAAGCAATGCTCTCGGCAACCGGTACTTCGCACAGCGTATGCCAGTTGAAGTCTTGGCATCCGATGACAATAACTCAGCTATCTCCGGCGGACTTTCAAATGGAGATTTTGTAATTACAACGTCCTCCGAGCCAATAAAGAACGGCTCACAGGTCAGAATGGCAGACAATGGCTAAAAAAGAAAAAATCAGCTTAATAATAATCAATGCGGTGCTTTTACTGTTAAGCGCCGCTTGTGTTATTGTCGCCATTTCACTCGTCAATAATCTATATTCTCAAAAAGAAGCCGAACGGTGGCGTGGTGACAGCGAGATGCAGTTTTCGCAGCTTAGTGTTTTTCTTCCCGTTGACAGCACCGTAAGTGTTGAGAAAATCAACACTTTCAGAAGCGATATGAACACTGCTTTGGAGCAGCAGTTTGGTGAGGAGTACTCACCTTTCAACGACGCTTTCTCCTGTGAAGGAACCGTAAAAATCAGTTCGGATAGAGCCTCTGCAGACGTACCAGTTATCGCTGTCGGTGGCAACTTCTTTGATTTCCACCCTCTCAAACTAATTAGTGGCAGTTATATTCATGATGAAGACGGTGATATAAACAGGGTTGTACTTGATGAAGAACTCGCATGGCTCCTTTTTGGAGGCTGTGATGTCGCAGGTATGGAAGTGACCGTAAACAAAGGTACTTTCTATGTCGCAGGTGTCGTCGACCGCGAGGATGACTATGCAAGCCGTAAAGCTTTCACACCTGATATGGGCTTTTTCATGAATTACAACGCATATTCAAATCTTGATGGCCTTTCCATGGTTGAATCTGTTGATGTAAATGCATCGGGTAATGATTCTTCGGCTTCAAAGCCTGCTATCACCTGCTATGAAGTCGTAATGCCCAACCCTGTCAAAAACTTCGCACTCAACATAGTTAAGGAAAAATTCCCTGTTGGAACAGGAGATGTCGTTGAGAATACGGGCAGATACTCTTTGAAAAATCTCTTTTCTATTATGAAGGATTTCGCAGCCAGGGTAATAGCATCAAACGGCATCTCGTATCCGTACTGGGAAAATGCAGCCCGATATACCGAAAACAAGGCATCAATGCTCATTTTCGCGGCAATAATGCTATTAATTTTGCCGAATCTCGCTTTCATTGTTTTTACTATTAAGAACATAATATGGACACATGACAAAATCCATTCGGAACTTATTCCAAAAGCCCAGGAAAATATCGAAGAAAGAATCCGAGTGCGGCAGCGGAAACGCTGGGAGATGAAGAACCTGATAAAAGATAACAACAAAGTTGAGAACGACAAGATTGAATGATGTTTGTGAATATAGCTTCTTGTCGTTCATAGTATTCTATTTCTTTTTTTATTATATATTTTTTCTTGTCTTAATATGTCAAAAACAGAACAGGTGCAAGTCTCACAAGGCAAGATTATTATCTCACTCACAAGGCAAGATTATTATCTCAAAAAGTTGAAAAACTAAAATAATTATTCTATAATTAATAGGTTATTATTTCTTTTAACAAGTGATAATTACTCGTTTTGTGAGGTTTCTATGGGGCAAAAAAAGATATTAATTCCCGGAGGTCAGTTTTCCGATTGGGCGCTAGTTAATGCTGCGCATAGTTTGGGATTATATGTGATAACATCTGGTTATCGTCAAACCGATCCTGCGCACAAATTTTCCGATAAATATATTCAAGCCGATTATTCTGACCGTGATGCTTTATTAAAAATTGCGCAAAATGAGAACATTGATTATATGTGCTCAAACGCAAACGATTTTGGAATGCTTTCAACAGCATATGTTTGTGAACAGCTTGGATTGCCCGGCCACGATTCTTATAATACAACTTGGACGCTTCATCACAAAGATACGTTTAAGCCTATTGCGAAAAAGCTTGGGTTGAATTCACCCATCTCTGAAATATTTGATGACAAAGCAAAAGCCAAAGAGTATTTATTAAATTCTTCAGAAAGACAAATCATTAAACCAGCCGATAATGTTGGAAGCAATGGCGTATCCTCGCCTTTAACTCGTGATGAAATAGCGCTTGGCATTGATGAAGCATTTGCAAAATCAAAAAATGGTAAAATCATTATTGAACCATTTATTGATGGCTTCTTTGTCCCTTTTACATCTTTTATTATCAACAAGAAGGTCGTTGCTTTCTTTACTGAAGCATATTTTAAATATCCAGAAGGAATTAGGGAGGCTCCGGAATTCCCAATTAATTATAGATGCACGGGCTACCAAATCCCATCTCCGTACTGTGAAGAGTTTTCTCCGGCTATAATTGAAGATATTAATAAACTAGCTTGTGAATTGAACCTCGTAGATGGCAAATTTCATGGTGAACTGTTGATTACGCCAGACCATAAAGCATATATATTTGACGTTCACAGAAGAATGTCAGGATTCTTTGACCCATGGTCCCATTGGGATATTTCTGGAGAAATAAAATGGGAAGAGTGGATTGTCCGCGCCGAATGCGGAATGGATTTGTCAGATTTCCCCGTTGGAATTAAGCAAAAAAAATATATCCATTGCAGAAATATATTCGCCCCACGTGACGGTATCTTGAAAAAAGTGATTTTTGATGAGTATTTAACAAAACATATTTTTCCAAGTTACGATGGCAAAAACTATACCTTGTACAACATGTTTGTAACCGACCATGTTCACAAGCCAATCATTGAGAGTTATCCTTCAACCGGTACAGCCCCGCTTCAATTTGTTTTTGACAGCAAAGAGGAAGCTGAAAGAATCGCTGTCCCTGAAAGCAAGGAGTTTTATAGTCACATACGTTTTGAATACGCTGACCAATATTAATTTATGTATCAACTACTATCTTGGGAGGTAATAACATGAATATCAGATTCTCAAAATGTTTCGCCTTTATTTTAGCTATATTAATGCTTGTATTGACAGCTTGTGGTAAAAGCAGCAATAATGTATCAACCAAACCAGAAAATGTTCTAAACGGAAGTGAATCTTTAGACGGTCAAACCCTCAAAATCGGTATCTTCCATGAATCGGCCGCTGCAAATAATCGCTTGCAGAAACAAGTAATGGATTTATTCGCTAAAAAGTGGAACGAAGAAGGCACATTATTTGGTGCTTCTGTAGAAATTATTGAATATGACGATACAAACAATGGTGCACAAGATACAGAAACTGCAATAAAATGCGCACAGAAGTTAATTAATAGTGATCACGTTCAAGTAATAATTCCGGGCGCTCTTTCAAATATCACTCAGGCGACCGGTGCAATAATTAATGACGCAAGGGTTTTGGACATTGGAACCGGCCTATCACCCACTTGGATGCAGCAAGGTTGGGAATATGTTTACAGATCCGCTCTTTGCAACGATTATCAGGTTCCATCTGTAACTACTACAATGAAAACTCTGAATCAGAAATCGGTTTCCATTCTCTACATGAACACAGATAATTGTCTAACATTCCGTGACTCTTTAAAGGCTGAATGCGAAACATCCGGAATTAATGTAGTTTGCGAAGAAATGCTTAATTCAGATGGCACTTATATTACTGGCGGTATTACAGGTCAAGTTACTAGTGCAATAAACGCTAAACCTGATTGTATTTTCTTGACAGCTATGGGCAATTGCTTTGGCACAGTCATCAAGCAAATACGACAGTCTGGTTATGATGGCATGATTTATATCGGACAGATTCTTTCTACCGCAGAAGTTGAATCGGTCGGTGCTGAGGAAGTAAATGGTGTAATAATGTGTTCCCCTTATGTTATGTATGGAAAAGTGGACGATTGTACAGACAGTTTTGTTAAAGATGCTCTTCAGCAATTTTACAATGAGTATGGTGAAATGCCTGTAGATGATCAGTTTTATAAAGTCTGGGATGCAATGCTGATAATAGAAAATGCTGTTCTTGCTTCTGGTTCCATAAATCCAACTGATCTTAAAAATGCTATACCCTCTCTAAAAATTGATGGATGTGCTGGCACTATGGACTTCACAACGGGCTCAAACGAGTGTTATTTTGGTGCTCGTGCTTGGGTCTATACCGGAAACGGCGAATCCGGCGGACCTGTTCATCTTGAAGATTGGCTTAAGTCAGATCTCGCAGAAAAGGTTATTATTACTAATTAAAAGATACTTTTTGATTCTATAGTATAAAAGGCAGGATATTACTTCTGCCTTTCTGCTTATTATTGTAGGTGCAGTATGAATTTTCTAAAGTTATTGTTACAGTTATTGATTCCGGGTTTATGCCTTGGCTGTGTGTATGGGTTAAATGGAATTGGCGCATCTTTACTTTATAAAGGCTCCCATACCATTAATAATGCTCAAGGCGCGGTCGTCGGATTCGGTGCATTATTAGGTTATTCGTTACAGCAGAATTTGGGATTAGGGCTTTTGGCGTCTACCTTGATAGTCGTAATTGTGGTATTTTTCTTTGGCATGATGCTGCAATTTTGTATCGTAAATCAGGTCGAAAAAAAATCCGAACAGTATGTTGTTATTGCTACTCTGGCACTGAATCTGATAATAAAGAGTATTAGCATGATTGTTTTCGGCGAATACACATATGAATCAAAATACATACTCATCAACGGAAGCAAATATCTGCACTTACCTTTTGCTGATATTGATATTTTATGGTCGAATATTGTTGCTATTGTTGTTTCTTTAATTGCAATGTTTTTTATTCATATTTTCCTAAATAAAACAAAATTTGGAGCTGGTATGCGTGCGGCGGCAATGGATCCGATGGCAGCCGAGGCCTGCGGTGTAAGCGTTACACTTACGAGGACTATTACGTGGGGAATAATGTCTGCTTTAGGAGCACTGGGCGGCTGTCTTACCGGTCCACTTTTCGGAATAAGTATAGCTATAGGAATAGCGGCAGGTAGCAAAGGGAATACCGGTGCAGTACTCGGCGGTTATGGCAATATGTATGGAGCCATTATTGGTGGGTTGATTGTTGGAATTGTTGAAACCATATTCGGTTATATTTACAGCCCATACCAGTCATTATTTACGTATAGCCTATTTTTGATATTTATTATATTAATCCCCCATGGGATTATGAACGAGAAGGCTATTGAGGAGGGATAATGATGCGTATAATTCATAACCTCCAAAATCGTATTAGTGCGAAACGAAGGGTTTTCATATACATACTTTTATTTGCCTTTTGTTGTTTGATACCGATAATATGCAATCAGTTTCAAAGCGGTTTGTATTACCTGAATGTGGTAAATTATATTTTTGTTTACGCAATAGCTGCTATGGGCTTAAACATTATGACTGGATATTCCGGTCAGATTAACTTGGGTGGAGCGGCTTATTTCGCAATAGGCGCATATAGTACTGTTGTTATTTCGAATTATGGTGTACCTCAATTTTTTTCTATGATATTAGGCATGTGCATTGTTGCGTTCTTTGGTTTTTTAACAGCTGTTCCTGCTGCAAAGTTGAAATATCATTTTCTGGCTCTAGCGACAATGGCTGTTGGCGAGATAATCAATAATCTTCTTGTAGTATCGCCTGGGGGCATTACAAATGACACTCATGGAATGTATGTTAATTCTTTAAACATATTTGGAATACATTTTACTTCCGATACTGCATATTTTTATCTTTTCTTAGTATTAACAGTAGTTGTAATGCTTTTTACAAAACTATTTATCAATTCCCGAGTCGGGCGAGCATGCATTGCAACACGTGACAGTGTAGATGCGGCTATCAGCTGTGGAATAGATGTAAAAAAGTATAAAATAATTGCCACTGTTGTCTCATGTATTATTATTGGGTTCGCTGGTTCTTTGTTCGCATATTTAAATCGTTATATTTCGCCGGATACTTTTGCCGCAGGAAAATCAACAATGTTAATGTCAATGATGATGCTCGGCGGTTCAGGAACAATTTTAGGACCCGTTATGGGTGCCGTTCTAATTACGCTTATCATGGAAGCTTTGCGAAATTTCCCCAATGTTGGAATTTATTTCCAATTAGTTTATGGAATAATTCTATTACTTGTTATGATATTTATGCCAGATGGTATATATGGGTTATTTAAAAAAATAAGCAAAAAAAGCCCCGCTTTAAAAACGGAAGTTGAGAGTGCCGATGCTTAGAGTTGAAAATGTATCCTTAAGTTTTAGTGGTTTAAAAGCAGTCGATAATGTATCTTTACAAGCACAAGATGGCTTGATAACGGCTTTAATTGGCCCAAACGGTGCCGGAAAAACCACCTTATTTAATCTAATTTCTGGTGTATATAAACCAGATAGTGGTAAAATGTTTCTTGATGATATTGATATCACGGGACTAAAACCATATGAAATTTGTAACAGCGGAATAACTCGCACCTTCCAAGTGATTAAATTATTTTCTAAGATGAGTGTTATGGATAATGTTAAGGTCGGTATGCATTCAACTACAGATCTCCGTTTTTTTGAAGATGTTTTTCACTTGAATAGAGCACGCCAGTTTGAAAGAGAATGCCTTGAAAAAGCTAATTTTCTGCTAAATTTTTTTGGATTGTACGAATTGCGGGATGCCGAAGCGGACAGCTTAGCTTATGGTCAACAGCGATTATTGGAAATAGCAAGAGCTTTGGCATCAGACCCTAAAATAATACTATTGGATGAGCCTGCTGCAGGAATGAATTCCCAGGAAAAAATGACATTAAACGAACGCATTCGAAAAATTATTGATTTAGGTACATCTGTGCTTGTCGTAGAGCATGATATGGAAATGGTTATGAATTTAGCTGATAAAATCTATGCAATTAATTCAGGAAAATATCTGGCCGAAGGTACTCCCGAAGAGATATTAAAGAACGAAGCAGTTATAGAAGCCTACCTGGGCAAAGGTGATTTTTAATGGCGCATCTGTTAGAAGTTAATGACCTTCATTACCATTATGGTGAAATACATGCTGTCCGGGGTGTCAGTTTTTATGTTGACAGCGGTGAAATAGTCACCTTGATTGGGGCAAATGGCTCTGGCAAATCCACAGTGCTAAATACTATAGCGGGACTTACAAAACCTAATGGAACGTCAGGGCAAATCCTGTTCAATGGTAAAAATATCGCTCGAAAGTCCGGTCATTCCATTTGCAGTATGGGAATAATGACTGTAATTGAAGGGCGTCATGTTTTTTCTCAAATGACTGTTGAAGAGAACCTAGCTCTAGGTGCTTTTAGAAGAAAAGATACAGCCCAGATAACAAAAGATATCAACGAAATGTATAATTTGTTCCCTAAGCTTTTTGAACGTAAAAACCAAATGGCAGGTTCTCTATCTGGCGGAGAACAACAGATGTTGGCTATTGCACGTGCTTTAGTAAACAAGCCGGAATTGATGCTTCTTGATGAACCATCTTTGGGGCTTGCACCAATAGTTGTTGAAGATATTTTTAAAACCATCAAAGAAATAAACAGAGAGTTCCATACTACGGTACTCCTTGTCGAGCAAAATTCGAAACTAGCGCTAAAAACGGCATCTAGAGGTTATATTCTGCAAAATGGGATAATAGCATTTGAAGGAAGTTGCGATGAGTTTCTGAAAAACGATGTTATAAAAAAAGCATATTTGGGAATCTATAAATAATGCTGATACTATGTATGTCAACGAAAGGGAATCATTTTGAATAATACTGTTAAATTGAGTTTTGTTATTCCTTGTTATAGAAGCGAAAAAACCATTACTAGAGTAATTAATGAAATAATCACAACCGTTTCCCAAAAGAATGGATATGATTACGAAATCATATGTATCAATGATTGTTCCCCTGACAATGTCTATTCAGTATTATGTGATTTGGCGAACGAAAACTTAAAGATAAAAATAGTAAATTTGGCAAAGAACATGGGCAAACACGCTGCTGTTCTTGCTGGTTATCCTTTTGTAACAGGAAAGTATGTGATTAATTTAGACGACGATGGTCAATGCCCTGTTTATGAGCTATGGAATCTGGTAGAGCCTATAGAGAATGATGAATGTGATGTATGTACTGCTGAATACTTCACAAAAAAACAGAAATGGTGGAAAAATCTCGGTAGTTCATTTAATGCAAGTATAATTTCATTAATGCTTAACAAGCCTAAAAACATGAAATTGGAAAACTTTTGTGTATTAAAAAGATTTGTAATTGATGAAATGATTAAGTATACCAACCCATTTCCTTATCTTGAAGGGCTCATTTTTAGAACTACTGACAGAATAAAATCTGTTAAAATGGAAGAACGAACAAGATGTGACAGCTTATCAACCGGATATACATTAATTAAATCTATAGACTTATTTATTAATGGCTTAACGGCTTTTTCTGTAAAACCTTTGCGAATATCAACTCTAATTGGAGTAATTACTGCGCTGATAGGTTTTGTTTGGGCAATTGTACTCTTAATAAAGCGCTTATGTGGCTTGATTGTGGTTGCTGGGTTTGCTTCCACTGTAATCATTCAATTAATATTAGGTGGACTGATTTTAATGAGTCTCGGTTTAATAGGTGAATATATCGGCCGGATTTATATTAGCATAAACAAGTCTCCACAATATGTGATAAAAAACACTGTGAACTGCAAATAATAACCATCTCATAACAAAAACCATGAGTTTATTTCAAGCCTTGGTAAGATTAAAGGGAATACCTCTAGTTCGTTCATTTGGCTTCCACAGCAGACGAGTTGTGATTGCAGTGGCCACATTGCCCAAAACATCGTCCAGCTTGATGTTGGAAACGGTCAGACATTTCTGGGCACAAGTCTTTTCACATGCTGTGAATTTTGACAGTTTCCAGCAATAGCGCATCAAATTACGAAAATGACGAATATCTGTTGGTGTTCTTCTTCCAGACGAAACTGTACTTGTTGGCATTTGCCTCTATTTTAGTGCCGTCAACAAAAAGATGCTCATACTTGATTTCATCTATCTCTCTGAGCATCTTGACAATCTGAAAGAACAGATCTTCAGCACACTCGCTCAGACGCTGGCTTCTAAACCTCGCTATCTGATGATAGTTCGGCGCTGGTGATCCATTTAACAGCCATATGAAGTTTATGCCTCTTTTGCATGCTGATTCTATGTCCCTTGAGGAACATCTGCTCTCCATGTACGCTTAGACCATTATCTTCAGCATTGTTCTTGGTGACGTCGCAGGCTTCCGGCCGTGTTCGCTGTATGCTCTCATCAGCTGGGTTAAATCCATCTCCTCCATGATTTCATCTAAGAGCCGAACACTGTCATCTGCGGGTATTACCTTTTCTGCAAACAACTCATCGATTTTCAGTTGCGTATCCCGGCATGATGTGCGATAATTTGTACCGGTATAATTAATAGTCACGCATTAATTTTCCATAAAAGTTGAGCCTAGACGACTGATTTCAGCCTTCTAAGCTCTTCTTTTTTTGGGGCTCTATTTTGCTACAGCCCCTCTTGCTTTGTATTTTCGATATTATTATGTTATGACTCGGCTTCCTTTTTGGCTTCTTCCATCTCAATTACCTTTCTGAACTGGGTTTCATACAGTTCACGGTATATACCGTTTTGTGCAAGAAGATCCTCGTGTTTACCGGATTCAGCTATCACACCTCCGTTGACAACAAGTATCTTGTCCGCTTTGAGAATGGTCGATAGTCTGTGGGCGATTACGAGACTGGTGCGCCCTTCCATAAGTTTGTCGAGAGCATCCTGAATGGCATTTTCGGAAATGGAGTCAAGAGCCGATGTGGCTTCATCAAGGATGAGTATTTTCGGGTCTTTTAGGACAACGCGTGCAATTGAAATGCGCTGCTTTTCACCGCCGGAAAGCTTCAGCCCCCTGTTTCCGACAAAGGTATCATATCCGTCGGGCTGATTAACGATGAAATCATGTATATTAGCAATTCTGCACGCATTTTCTATCTCTTCCATGGTGGCGGATTCCTTGGCATATCTGAGATTCTCTATGATGGAACCATTGAAAAGATATGTGTCCTGAGTAACCATGCCGATCTGGTCGCGCAGGTATTCAAGATCAAAGTTGCGTACATCTATACTGCCTATTCTGACGTGACCGCCCGTAACGTCATAGAGCCTCGGCAGCAGATTAACCAGCGTGGATTTGCCGGAACCTGACGGACCGACAATAGCATACATCTTGCCTGCGGGCACACGGAAATCTATGTCGGTCAGAATCGGTTTCGACTCGTTGTAGGAGAACGCGACATGACTGTATACTATGGGAGAATCGGTAACTTCTGGCTTAACAGGCAGTTTCGGAGAACGGATTGTGTTTACCATATCAAAATAATCGAAGATTCGAGTGAAGAGCGCAAGTGATCTTGTGAAATCGACACCGATGTTCAGCAGAGATTCAACAGGACGGTATAGTCTGTTAATAAGGGCAACGGTTGCGGTAATGGTACCGACCGTAAGATCCGGGTCGATGTTCTTTATGATGAAATAGCCGCCCGCAAAGTAGATGAGAAGAGGACCGAGCTGGGTGAACATTCCCATAACGACCCTAAACCAGGAGCCGCTGCGCTGCTCCTTCATATTCAGTTCGGTAACTTCCTCGTTGACCTTGACGAACTTGTCATACTCTTCCTTTTCGCGAGTGAAAAGCTTTACGAGCAAAGAGCCGGAAACGGAGAGAGTCTCGTTAATCATCTGGTTCATCTCGTCGTTCTTATCCTGGCTTTCCGATAGAAGCTTCCATCTGGTCTTGCCGACGGATTTCGTAGGAAGAACGAGCAGAGGTATTACCACGATGCCCACAATCGCCAGTTTCCAGTTCATCATAAACAGTGCGACAAGCGTCGAAACAACGGTCGCAATATTGCTTACGATTGACGACATCGTGTTGGATATTACGGTTGAAACACCGGAAATATCGGTGTTCATTCTTGTGATGATGTCGCCCTGTTTCTCGCTGGTGAAAAACGCGTGAGGCATGTGCTGCAGATGATCGTACATCTGGTTTTTCATGTCGAAAATGATACGCTGTGAAATCCACGCATTTATATATGTTTCGGCGATTCCTATCAGCTGCGAAAGTGTGAGCGTTAAAAATGCGGCGATTAGAAGCTGGATAAGGAGAGTCAGGTTCTTGCCGGTCAGAGCATCATCAACGATTTTACCCGTGATGATTGACGGCAGAAGACCCACTACTGCGGAAACAAGAATTGTTATGAAAACAATTAAAAACTGAAGCCAGTACGGTTTCATATAGGACAGAATGCGGAGGAGCAGCTCTTTGGTTACCTTGGGCATGTTCTCTTTTTCTTCATCCGTCAGAAATCCTCTGGCACCTCTGGGACCGAGACCGGGACCCATTGCTGGCATAGTCATCGCCTTCTTTCTTTTACTAATATTAATTATATGATATAATAAATATCTATGCAAGAAACGATATTTACAATTTCACGCATTGCTATAATCATTCTTTCTGTGATTATTCTTGTACGCTGTCTCAGGTCGCTGCTGAGTGACAGATATGAGACGGAGGTATGGGCATACCTTAAAGCCGGAAGTACCCTTATACCGGTTTGCCACTGGGAGAATATCATAGGAAAGGGACTCGGAGCCGACCTGAGAGTATTCGGACCCGGCATCGGAAGAACACATGCCGTTCTCAAACGCACGGATTCGGGCGTCTGGAAGATATATGACGTCTTTTCAAAAGGCGGAGTCTGGGTGAACGGGGAAAGAGTGCCGCACTACGGAACAGAACTTGAGGACGGGGAACTTATCAACCTCGGAGGAAGCTGCGTCACGTTTCTTGACGAACCGGGCGTTACGGTTCAGGATTATGAGATGAAGATAAACCCCGTCGTTACGCTTGCGGAACTATCCCTATTTCAGGCCTTTCTGCTTTTGCAGCATATGTTTTCCGCTTCTGAAGAATACAGACTTTCAATTGCGGTTTCGTTTGCGGTGGTTCTGGGACTGGAGTGGCTTCTGTATGAAGGCATGAGGCTTTTGAACAGAAGCGGTTTCGAAGTGGAAATACTGTCGTTCTATCTAACAACGCTGGGCTTAAGCGTTGCGGCATCGTCAACGCCGGAGGATGTATATAAACAGATGCTGCTGATTGTAGTTTCCGTGGCTCTTTTCGCTTTCTGCGGATGGTGGCAGTCCAGCCTGAAAAGAACAAACGCGCTGAGAATCCCCGTGGGAGTTATGGCGCTGGCTTTTCTCGCGGTTAACGTAGTGGCCGGATATTCAGTATATGGTGCCGCGAACTGGCTTACCTTCGGCGGCTTTTCTTTTCAGCCGTCGGAACTGGTCAAGGTTTGTTATGTGTATGTGGGAGCGGCAACGCTTGAAACGCTGTACAAAAGGAAAAACCTGTATTCGTTCATCGGGTTTTCGGCCATATGCGTAATTGCGCTCGCTCTGATTGGCGACTTCGGAACGGCTGTTGTGTTCTTCGTAACGTTTCTGGTAATTTCATTTATGCGTTCGGGCTCAATTGCAACTGTGCTCCTGGCCATTACGGGAGCCGGACTTGCAGGATTTCTTGCGGTAACCGTAAAGCCTTACATAGCAAAGAGATTTGCAAGCTGGGGACATGTCTGGGAAGATGTTTATGATACGGGATATCAGCAGACAAGGGCCATGTCCGCGGCCGCCTCGGGAGGACTTATAGGCAAGGGCGCCGGAAACGGCTGGCTGAAGAATATATTTGCAGCGAACACGGATATGGTGTTTGCGATGGAGGCGGAGGAGCTTGGCCTTGTTATTGCGGTATGTATGGTGCTCGCGGTGGTTCTGATGGCTTTCTTCGCTGTACGCGAGGCTAGAAGAGGACGGTCTTCGTATTACGCAATCGCCGCATGTGCCGCAATGAGCATGTTTCTGGTTCAGCTGGCGCTCAATGTTTTCGGGTCGCTTGATATACTGCCGTTTACCGGCGTTACGTTTCCGTTCGTGTCAAGAGGCGGATCCTCGCTTCTGTCGTGCTGGATGATGGTGGCGTTTTTGAAGAGCGCGGACAACAGGCATAATGCCAGCTTTGCCGTTAAGGCGGGAAAAACGCATTTGGCTGACGGTTATTATTTTGACGACGTGGAAGACGATTACCCGGAAGAGGATGACAGTGATGATGAGTACGGGTATGATGAAGATATCGCCGATGACGATGAATTCCTTCCGGACGATTTTGACGATGAAGACGATGACGATGAGGAATAGGCCGTGAAGAAGATTTCCAGAAGAGCGGTATCCGTTGTGCTCCTGGCAGCGTTCGTGCTTGTCGGGCTTGGATATTTCGTATATAAAGACTATACCGACGGAAAAAGATGGGCACAGTATTTTTCCGTGTACAACTCCACCGCGGAGGGGGAAGTTATAGATACCAACGGGTATATTCTGGCGTATTTCAGCGGAAACGAAATGAATTACGCGAGTGATGACCTGACAAGAACAGCCAACTACCATGTTACCGGAGACTACTGGGGAAGAACGGGCTCCGGAATAATCACGCAGTACTGGCAGGCAAGTCAGGACTTTGACTTTATCAAAGGTTCGACCGAAAAGATATCTGGCATACTGCAGCTGTCTGTTGATTCGCAACTGAACAACAAGGCATATCAGCTGCTAAGACAGAACGGCAGGGGCTGCATTATGATGTGCAACTACAAGACCGGAGAGATAATCTGCATGGTATCCTCACCGTCGGTGGATCCGGAGGCTGAACTTGACGAAGAGGAAATCGAGGAAGGGTCATATCTAAACAAATGCCTCAAAGCCACGTTTACACCCGGCTCCACATTCAAGCTGGTCACTACCGCCGCAGCGATTGAAAAGAACCCGTCTGCATTTGACAGGACATATCTGTGCGAGGAAGAGTACAGTGTGGCAGGTGTAATAATTACTTGTACGACAGCGCACGGCACGCAGACATTTGAACAGGCTCTGGCCAATTCGTGCAACTGCGCATTTGCGCAGATTGCGGTCAATCTCGGACAGGACAACATTGCCGAATACGCGAGGAAATACGGTTTTCTCGACAGCCACGAACTCAACGGGATAAAAACCGCTGCGGGCAATTTCCCGCTGGAGTTTGTAGGTGATCCCGAAACCGCATGGGCCGGAATCGGACAGAGCACGGACCTTGTATGTCCGTATTCGATGCTCAGATACGTTTCCGCCATAGCAAACAACGGTACGCTCAACGAGATGAGTCTTTTCAAGGGCGACGAGGCAAAAACGACCGAACTTGTCGACAGGGCAACTGCCTTAAGAATGAAGGAGCTTATGATAAACAACGTCGAAACCCACTATGAAGGCGAGGAACTGTTCCCGGGACTTACTCTTGGAGCAAAAACGGGTACCGCCGAGGTGGGGGACGGAACGAGCCACTCATGGTTTACAGGTTTCCTCGTTGACAGCGAGCATCCCTACGCTTTTGTCGCGCTGGTTGAGAACGGCGGCTTCGGCCTCTGGACGGCGGGACTTATGATGAATGAATTACTTCAGTATGCAACGGAGTTAAGCTGATGAAGAACTGGATAATAGTCTGTATTTTGCTGGCTCTGGCAGGGATAGGATTTCTTCTGCCGGGAATGAAGGGCTATCTGTATATTAGCCTTGCGCTATTCTTTGCGGCGTTTATTGTTATGATAGCAAACATAGCTTCAGATACGCTGAAAAGAATAGTATTTTCCATAAGCGCTCTGGGACTCATATATCTTTTCACAGTTGAGGCGCTGATTGTTTCCGAGGCAAAGACCGACAACAATTCGGGAAGGTCGTATGTTGTCGTGCTGGGAGCTGCGGTGAAAGGAACAAATCCGACGCTGTCGCTTACGCACCGTCTTCAGGCGGCGGAGAAGTATCTCAAGCAGTATCCTGATTCCTTTGCGGTGGTTTCGGGAGGGCAGGGAGAAGGCGAAGACATAAGCGAAGCTCAGTGTATGTTCAATGTGCTGACGGAGGCCGGTGTTGCACCTGACAGAATCCTTCTCGAGGATAAATCGACTTCAACGGTTGAGAATCTGGAATTTTCAAAAAAGATTATTCTTGAACGCGGCGGAACGATGGATGATACCGCAATACTATCCAGCCCGTATCATCTGTACAGGGCAAAGGTCCTGGCAAAAAATATCGGATACATCGACCCTGCGGGAGTCGCCGGGATACATGGTTACCCGATATACTCGCTCGGCATGTATATCAGAGAAGCGTTCGGGCTTACACATTTATGGATATTTGGAGATTAAATGGACGAAAACTGCGGAAAACTGTATATTGTTGCGACACCTATAGGCAATTCCCGTGACATGAGCGAAAGGGGACGACAGATTCTGACCGATGCAGACATCATCGCTGCGGAGGATACGAGGAGGTCCATGGTCCTTCTGAACAAGCTTGGAATAAAGAACAAGCTTGTCTCAAACCACAAATTCAACGAGCACGGAAAAGCAAAGTACTTCATCAACGAAATGAAGTCGGGCAAAAATGTTGTCGTAATTACGGATGCGGGAACCCCGTGCATATCCGATCCTGGCAACGAGCTCATCATTGCCGCCGTCGAAGAGGGAATAAGTGTTGTGGGCATTCCGGGCTGCTGCGCCGCAGTTACGGCGCTGTCCATATCGGGATTTGACCTTTCAAACTTTATGTTTATGGGTTTTTTCCCGAGAGAAAACACGGACAGAAAAAAGGTTCTTGAGCGGATGCGCCGCGGCGACACAAAAACCTTCGTGTTCTATGAGAGCCCGCTGAGAATTATGAGCCTTGTCGAGTTTTTCATTGAGAATGACGCAAAGGTAAAAATGTGTCTCTGCAACGACATTACGAAGCTTCACGAGATGACGTTCCGTGGCTCGCCGGAAGAGGTAAGAGACCTTCTGCTGCTAAAAGGCAACTACGAAAAAGGCGAGTATACGGCGATAGTGGAAATATCGGACGGGTATATCTTCAACAAGGTTGAACACACGGTTTCCGCGGAGGCTATGCTGGTCGACCAGATGGTCGCGGGACTCAGCGGCAGGGATGCTATCAATGCGGTATTAGCCGACGAGAACAATTCATATTCGAAAAACGAGCTGAAAGCGGCGGCGCTGAATCTGAAAAAGCTGCTTCAATGAACAAAAAGAACCTGCTCTGGATATTAATATTGTCTTTGACGGTTGTGGCTTGTCTTGCGCTTTTTCTCCTTCTCAAGTCGGGAGGGGAAGGTACGACGGCTGTAATAACCGTGGACGGAGAAGAGTACCGACGCATTAATCTTGCGGATGTGGCCGAACCCTACGATATCGTCATATCCACAAAGTACGGAACAAACACCGTCCATGTCGAAAGAGGCAGCATATGCGTTTCTGAGGCGGACTGCCCCGACCGCATCTGTGTGCACCAGGGAGCGATAAGCTCGTCGGGTGTGCCGGTGGTGTGCATGCCGCACAGACTCTATATCTCAATCGAGGGAGGGGATATAGATGCGTTCTAAAACAAAGGAACTGGCTCTAATGGGTCTGCTGACTGCAATCGCACTCGGAATATTTGTTTTGGAATCTCAGATTCCTGCACCGGTTCCCGTACCGGGGGTAAAGCTCGGCCTTGCCAATATAGTTACGCTTGTAACAATGGTACTTATTGGGAAAAAACAGGCGGGCTTTGTGCTCGCAGCCAGAATCGTTCTGGGCTCCGTTTTTGCCGGGAGCCCTTCTTCGCTATTGTATTCGGCATGCGGCGGACTCGCCGCTTATCTGGCAATGTGCCTTCTGATTGATGTTATCGGGCGGGAACGCATCTGGGTCACATCGGCGATTGCGGCAGTGGCACACAATTTCGGGCAGCTTATTGCCTGCGCGCTTATCGTAAAGACACCGGGAATAATGGCGTATGCTCCGGTACTGGCGGCATCTGGAATAATTACAGGTGTATTTACCGGAATTGCTGCCAAGTATCTTTGTAAAGCGCTTGAAAAAGTGATATAGTAAATTAAAGAAAAATATTAAATTTGAGGTATAGAAAACAATGAGCGAAAACTGCACACACGACTGCTCCACATGCGGGGAGAACTGTTCATCGAGAAAGGAAGATTTCAGACAGTATCTCCACGAAGGGGCAAGCGTAAAGAAAGTAATAGCCGTAGTATCCGGCAAAGGCGGCGTAGGCAAGAGCCTTGTAACATGCCTTCTGGCTTCCGAGATGCAGAGGAGAGGCTTCAACACGGCGGTGCTTGATGCGGACATAACCGGGCCGTCTGTTCCGAAGAGCTTCGGTATTACTCAGCATGCCACGGGTACAGATGAGTATCTCTTCCCCGTGAGTACGCACACCGGGCTTCAGGTGATGTCAATCAATCTTATCCTTGAAAATGATTCCGACCCCGTTGTTTGGAGGGGGCCCGTTATTGCCGGTGCGGTAACGCAGTTCTGGACCGACGTCATGTGGGAAAATGTCGACTATATGTTTGTGGATATGCCTCCGGGAACGGGAGATGTTCCGCTGACCGTGTTCCAGAGCCTGCCGGTAGACGGCGTCGTCATAGTCACAAGCCCTCAGGATCTTGTGGGAATGATAGTCAAAAAGGCCGTAAATATGGCAAAGATGATGAATGTGCCGGTTATCGGCATAGTCGAGAATATGTCGTATTTCGAGTGCCCGGACTGCGGAAAGAGACATGAGATATTCGGAAAGAGCGAAGTTGAGAATCTTGCAAAACAGTATGACATCAAAAATGTTGCCAGACTTCCAATTGACCCGGTTATTGCCACAATGGTCGATGCGGGCGAAGTCGAGAGTATAGACGGTAAGAATATAGCCGCGATGGCTGAAGCGATAGAAAAGGAGTTAAAGATATGATAATAGCGGTTGCATACGACAACGGACAGATAGGCGAGCATTTCGGACATGCAACGCAGTTCGCGCTTTACAACTACACGGGAGCAACTGTGGACGAGTGCGAGAAGAAACTGATTGACTGCAGTGACCTGCACGGTCATCAGCAGATGGCGGATCTCATGCGTGAAAATGGAGTTGATGCCGTTATGACGCAGAGCATGGGCGGAGAGGCAAAAGCCCTGCTTCTGAGCTACGGAATTGTTCCCGTGGTGGGTTATCAGGGAGATGCCGATACCGCATCGGATATGCTCGTAACCGGCCAGCTTCCAATAGTTGACGGAGGCACCTGCTCGGGCGGCTGCGGCGGCTGCGGCGGAGACTGCCACCATGATGATGAGGGCAACTGCGACTGCGGTTGCGGAGGAAGCTGTCATTAAAAAAAGAGCTTTAAGCTTAATACTTGCGATAATACTGTCCGCAGCGCTCTGCGCCTGCGGACAGAAACAGGTATTGCCATCAGAGACGACACCCGCGCCGACTCCGACGGTAACACCTGAATTTTTATGGACGACGGAGTATGCGAAGGTGGATCAGGTACCATTTTCACTTGCTCCGCTTTGCTACTGCGAAAACGGCTTCTATGCCTACGGCTTCGAAAAGACCGGGGAAAATATCCCGGAGGAAGTAATTGAAAAGGCAAGGAAGGAAAAGCAGGATGTCGTAAACGACGGCAGATACGATGTGCTTGAGATGCGGCTCTGCTTTGTGTCGCTCGACGGGACGGTTGCGGTGCTCGACAGATTTACGGAAATGCCGGATGCCCCCAATACCGGGCACTGGAAGAATTTCGACTCCGTGAGCAACATAAGCTCTGTTGCCAGAACTGTCGACGGAAAGATTTATACACTCGAATACACGCTTTCAAGCGGAAACACCATGCCGGATGCCGAGGCAGATCGGATTCCAGGTGAAAACTACAATCAGTTCGCCACGGCATGGTATATGCGCATTATCAGGGAAGACGGGAAGATTCTTTCTAAAATCGATGTGAAGGTATCGGATGGTATTTCGCTTAACGGTTACAGTTTCCTTTTTGAAGACGGCTTTTTCTATGCAGTATCATCTGTAGATTCCCATAACGGGGTGGCAAAGATTTCGGAGAAGGGAGAAATAGTATCAAACTTCGAGTTTGACGGTTCAATTTCCAAGCTTATCAAGCTGGGGAGCGGCGGCATAGGAGCGCTTGGCTGCGGTCAGGACGGAGGGAAAGCTGTTTACGCCGTTGATACGCAGAGCGGCGCATATACTAAAATCGCGGGCATCCCGGACGGGAGCTACACTGTTTATTCCGGCGGCTGCGGGTATGATTTCTTCTATACTTCGGGGGTGTTCTTCTACGGTGTGGCGAATGGCCGCGCCGAGGAGATATTCAACTGGACGGCGGTCAACGTCAACAGCAATACCATCAGTTCGGATATAGTAATGAACGATGACAATTCATGTGTTTTTCTTACTGACGGGTGTTCGAACGTAACGGTATTAAAACGGATTGCCTACGACAAGAGCGCCGAACGCAAGGCTCTTGTTCTGGCTACGGTTAACCCGACGAATGCGCTCGTGAACGCGGTATCCGAGTTCAACAGGACACATTATGAAGTCAGGATAGATATTGAGGATTACTCCGAGTACACAAACGGAGAGACGGGACTTGCCGCACTTGGACGGTATGCTTATACCAGGCACGGAGGCAAGCTTCCGGATATTATGGATATTGGTACCCTGCCTTATGCGTCGATGGCGTCAGACGGCATGCTCGAGGATCTGTACAAATACATAGACAGCGATGTTCAGCTGAAAAGGTCGGACTTTTTCCAGAATGTACTTGTCGCACTGGAAATTGACGGAAGACTCTGCTGCACATGCGCGGGATTCACCATAGACACGGTGCTCGGCCTCAGCGAGACTGTCGGAAGCGGCTGCGGCTGGGATTATGACAAATACTATAACGCCCTGGCGTCAATGGGAGAGAACACGACCGGATTCGACGTGTATACGACGAGGGAATCGCTGCTTCGGGAAATGCTGGCAATGGATCTCGACAGTTTTATAGACTGGGACAGCAGAACCTGCAATTTCACCGACGGAAGATTTGAAAAGCTGCTGGAGTTTATTAACACATTCCCGGAATACTACGATAACGGAAGCTACAGCGCACAGGGAGACGACAGCACGGATATGCGGATTCGCGACGGCCGTCAGATGCTGCTTAGACAGAAGATATACGGCTTTGATGATTTTATGTGGGCGGGATATGAGTTTGAGGACGATGTATCGTATATCGGCTACCCGACTCTTTCCGGAACGGGTAATATGCTCGAAATTGTAGCTCTTGACAGCAATATCAATCTTGCAATGAGCGCGGACTGTTCGGACAAAGCGGCGGCCTGGGAATTCCTGCGTACATTCTTCACCGAGGAGTATCAGACGAAATGCTCGTTTTTCCCGAGCAATGTAAATGTGTTCAACAGAAAACTTTATGATGCAAAGGAACTGACTCCGATACTGAGCAAGAAGGGTGAACAGCTCTATGACGATGACGGACAGCCGAGATATTATGCGGTGGGAACCATGTATCTGAGTGATTACACTCCCGTACCATATTATCCCATCTCCGACGAGAAGGCCGACAGACTGAAGGAACTGATCAATACTACAACCAAGGTTGCGGACTACAATGAGGATATCTTCAGAATAGTGAGCTCTGCCGTAAAGGGCGACAATGCCGCGGAAGTGATACAGCAACAGGTAACGGATTACCTCAGCGGGACGGCTGTGCATCAGCAGGATACTCCATAATCATTAAGAATGTAGCGGCAGCCGGGTCTTCCCTGTGAGGGAGACCCGGCTGCTAAAATATCATCATATTGAGAGTGCCCGCATCAGAGCAGGGCGGTTATTTCTTTGTACAAATCTTCGAAACTGTCTACCGCTTTTAGCTGGGGATTTGCAGCAATGAGTTCGGGAGTTGAATTGAAGAGAAATCCGGCTTTGGATGCGTTAAGCATCTCAAGGTCGTTGTAGCTGTCGCCTACGGCAATGGTTTCATAATTAATTGACTGGAAAGCTTTGACGGCTGAAAGCTTTGAATGGCCGATACGCATTTTGTGGCTTTCAATGAAGCCGTCACCGGATATCTCGAGAGAGTTGCACAGGATTGTAGGCATGCCGAGTTTTTCCACAAGAGGTCCCGCAAACTCCTCAAAAGTATCGCTGAGAATAACACACTGGACTTTTTTTCTCAGCTCGTCCAGAAACTCTCTTGCACCCGGAAGGGGATCAATTGACGAAATGACTTCGCGTACTTCCCTGATACCGAGATTGTGCTCCTTGAGAAGGGCTATTCTCCAGCGCATAAGCTTGTCGTAATCCGGTTCATCCCGTGTTGTGCGACGGAGTTCGGGAATGCCGCTCGCCTCGGAGAATGCTATCCAGATTTCGGGAGTCAAAACGGACTCCATATCAAAACATACAATATTCATCCAACTGCCACCTTTACTATTTCAGATTTATCTATTACTTCACTATGAAGAACGGGCTTTTTATCAAGACCCACAAGATTTGCGGGGGCTGCGATTCCTGTTGCTGAGATATCCATGCCGATAGCCTCGCTTACCGCCGCGGAGAATTTGAACGGTGAGGCGGTGGAAAGAACCACGTCCCCTTCCTTTGCTCCCGAATACGCGACCGCCGTATGCGGGTCAATCAGATATCCGCATGAAGACCAGACTTCGCCTATGGTTTCAAGACACTTTGCCTCGTCACAGAAGGAAGCCTCAAAAGTCTTGCTTATTTCATTCATGACATCGTCATTTGCGGTATATACGCCTTTTTCACCGAGCTCCTTCATCAGAAAAGCCACATAGTCGGTATCACAGCCTGATGCATAGAAAAGAAGGCGTTCGAGATTTGAAGATACGAGGATATCCATAGACGGCGAAGCGGTTTTTACCAGTTCACGACGTCTGTCATAGGTACCGGTGGTGAGAAAATCATACAGGACATTGTTCGCATTGCTTGCGCAGATGAGTTTTCTGACGGGGAGTCCCATTTTTTTGGCAAGATAACCAGCGAGGATATCACCGAAGTTTCCTGTAGGAACTACGAAATCAACGGGTTTGTCAGTACCGAGTTTTGAATAAGCATAGTAATAGTAAACCGCCTGCGGGACCAGCCTGCCTATATTGATAGAGTTGGCGGAAGAAAGATACACGCCGGGGTTGCTGACGGCAAACGCCTCCTTGACGCCGCGCTGACAGTCGTCGAAATTGCCGCGCACCGCATATACGCGGACATTGCCGCCTTCCTGGGTAACCATCTGCAGACGCTGTGTCTCGGATACTCCGCCGTGCGGGAAGAAAACTACAATTTCCGTACCGTCCACATCGTGGAAACCTTCAAGGGCCGCTTTGCCGGTGTCACCGCTGGTCGCAGTCAGAATTACTATTTTTTCATCCATGCCTTCTGCCTTGCGGGCATAAGTCATGAAAAGCGGAAGAACCGAAAGGGCAAGATCTTTGAATGCCGATGTGGGCCCGTGCCATAGTTCAAGGACGTGTTTTCCGCCTGCATCTTTAAGAGGTGTTATCTCGGGAGTGTCGAACTTTTTCGGGTAGACTTTTACGGTTTCATCCATGCAGGAAGCAAAGCCCGGCATAAGGTGAACCATAACTTTCGCGGCCATCTCGGGGTATGAAAGTCCCATGACGGTTTTGTAGTCGAACGTAGGGATTTCACTCATCGCGAAAAGCCCGCCGTCGGGCGCAATGCCCTTCAAAAGCGCAAATGTGTCTTTGGCCTGAAGATTAGACCTTGTGCTTTGATACATTTCAAATCACCTCACATATATTCAAATAACAGCGTGAATTTATGCTTGTCCCCATCACCGGAGAAATAGTAGCTTCGGTTATCTGCAGTCCAGCCGATGGTTACTGTCTCTGAAAACTTCAGTTCGTTTGAGTACTCCACATAAATCCTGCGGGGATCCTTGTTTGAGGATATTTCAGGAATCAGGTCTTCGGCCAGATCAAGATACCTGATGTTTGACATATGGCCGTTTAAATCCGTGGAACTGTACGGAACGGTATATGCGCAGCTGTTTATGATATCTCGTCTCTTTATGGAAGACGGAAGATCATTTACGCCGAAAGGCACGTCACCGACTGAGTTTATGCCTTCTGCGGCTGGGTCGATGAATTTGCGGGTATTGATGTCTATTAGTGCCCATATGGAGGAAGTCTCAATCAGGATTTTTCCGCTTTTGTCGGTAAATTTTGAAAACCTAGGGAAGAACATATGGACAGTATCGCCGGCCCAGGTGTCGAGCAATACGCTGTCTCCGTATTCAGGCAGACTGCTGATGACGGCTTCCTGTCTGGCAATAACCCAGAGAAAACCTCTGTCGACTGTTTCGCGCTTGCCCAGACCGCTCTGCTCCATATCGGCAGCGGATGCCTGCTGGGTCAGCCTGAAAAGCTCGGATGCTCTGAGCTTCCGCCGCATGTTCACCATATTGCTGTTAATGTAGATAGTCTGCGAATACATTTTCAAATGCCGGCTTTCGGAGAGTTTTCAAAATTATATCATAGATGGCGGAGAAATCGCAGTTTTTTTTCATTCTTTCTTTTTGCATGTCCGTGTACTATAATCATTAGATGGAAATTACCGAAAGGATTAATATAGATGGATTACAATCATATAAAGAATCAGGATCCGGATGTTTACAATTCAATGATGCGCGAGCTTGACAGGCAGAGAGACCATATCGAGCTTATAGCTTCTGAAAATTTCGTTTCCGAAGCGGTAATGGAGGCTATGGGAAGCCATCTTACCAACAAATACGCCGAGGGATATCCCGGGGCCCGCTACTATGGCGGATGCCAGTATGTCGACGAAGTCGAGGAACTTGCAAGAAACCGTGCCAAACAGCTGTTCGGAGCGGATCATGCAAATGTCCAGCCGCATTCGGGTTCCCAGGCAAATATTGCGGTTTATCTTGCACTGATAAACCCCGGTGACACGATTATGGGCATGGATCTGTCGCACGGCGGACATCTTACACACGGGTCAAAAGCCTCAATCTCCGGCAAGTATTTCAACCCCGTCTTCTACGGAGTTGACAGAGACACCGAGAGAATAGACTATGATATGGCATACGAAGTCGCAATGAAGGAAAAACCGAAAATAATCATTGCGGGAGCATCGGCATATCCCAGATTCATCGATTATGCAAAAATGAGAGAGATTGCCGACGAATGCGGCGCATACCTCATGGTTGACATGGCTCATGTAGCCGGGCTTGTCGCGGCGGGACTTCACCCGTCACCGGTACCTTATGCGGATGTGGTTACAACAACAACCCATAAGACTCTGCGCGGACCCAGAGGAGCACTTATCCTCTGCAGGGAGGAACTTGCAAAGAAGATAGATTCCGCTATTTTCCCGGGCTCACAGGGCGGACCTCTCATGCATATCATCGCTGCAAAGGCAGTGGCCTTCGGAGAGGCCCTGACGGATGAGTTCAAGCAGTACCAGCAGCAGATAGTTGACAATGCCAAGGCACTTGCCAACGCTCTTATGGATAACGGAATCCGCCTTGTTTCCGGAGGAACGGACAACCATATGATGCTTTCGGATGTCTCAACAAAGGGAATGACTGGTGCCGAGCTTCAGGAACTTATGGATATGGCAAATATTACGGCGAACAAGAATGCCATCCCGTTTGACACGCTGGGTGTCAAACAAACAAGCGGAGTGAGACTGGGAACTCCGGCTGTCACAACGCGCGGGATGAAAGAGCAGGAAATGAAGGCTATCGCCGGATTTATCTCGGATCTTGTCGAGAAGCGCGAAGAAGCAGTTCCGCAGGTAAAAAAAGAAGTGCTCGAACTCTGCTCGGCATATCCGCTGTACCCGAATCTCTGATAATTTAAAATATAAATATATAAGTAGGAAAACATGAAAAAGCTATTAAAAATTCTGCTGGGAATTATCCTTGTTGTTATAGTGGCGGCAGCTCTGTTTCTGGTCTTTTTGACATTAGACGAGTACAGACCGGCCGATACCGAAGAAATTGAGGTCAGGGGCGCAAGCAGCAACAACAAAGTGACTGCCGGCGAAACTATGAGCATTATTACATGGAACGTCGGTTATGCGGGACTGGGCAAAGATTCGGATTTCGTTATGGACGGCGGCGGAAATGCACCGTCACCGGACAGGGAAAAAGTCAATTCCTATATGCAGGGAATAAAGGCAGCGATTGATGCCGAGGATGCCGACATTTATCTTCTTCAGGAAGTAGATGTCAATTCGTCAAGAAGCTTCAGTACGGACGAAAGGGATGTATTCTCTGTTGGAAACGATGCTTTCGCACTGAACTACAGCTGCAGTTTCGTTCCGTTCCCGTGGCCGCCCATGGGCAAGGTCAACTCCGGCGTATACACAACCACAACGCTTGATATAGACAGTGCCAAGAGAATTGCGCTTCCGTGTCCGTTTTCATGGCCGCTGAGAACCGCGAATCTGAAGCGCTGCATGATGCCCGTATATTTGCCAATTGAGGGGAGCGACAAGCAGCTGGTGGCGCTCAACCTCCACCTGGAAGCATACGACAGCGGAGAAGGCAAACAGGCCCAGACAAAGGTACTTCTGGACTTTGTTCAGAGCGAATATGAAAAAGGAAACTATGTTATAGCGGGCGGTGACTGGAATCAGACTTTCCCGGGTACGCTTGAAGTGTATCCCAATACCCACAGGGATTTGTGGGAGGCAGGGTGTATAGACACAAATCTGATTTACGAAGACTGGATAGTAACCTACGATGCGACATATCCGACATGCAGGCTGTTAAACCAGCCGTATGACCCGGCGGATACCGTAAATACTCAGTTCTATGTAATAGACGGATTCATGTGTTCTCCGAATATACAAATTGGTCCGACGGAAACTCTGCAGAAGAATTTCGAAAACAGCGACCACAACCCGGTCAAGCTTACATTTACGCTTCTGCCGGAAAACTGAAGAGCACGGAAGTCAATAAATAATATAAGTCGGGACGGCAGATGATGACAGATCAATCATCCGCCGCCCCGTAATTTTTATAACAGAGATAAAAAGCGAAACCGGAGATAGTCAGCTAATGAGAAAAGGCAGTATTGCCCTCCATTTTCCCTCAAGCTCGGCAATGCCCGCTACGGCATTTGCCGGACTTGTGGAGGGAAGCTTCACTGCCTCCATGCCGGTTACAGGCTCAAGGTGCTTGCGGTAAAGCTTATACGAAGTCTCTCCGTTGCAGAATATTGCACGGATACTGCAGGAATCCGTGATGAGAGAAATATCGACCGGAACAGGATTCCTGATGGAGGAATCGCTCGAACGGTGTATGTCGCACTCCTCCAGAACATCCCAGAGGGCTATTCCGTGCCTTAGAGCAAGCGCACGCCTGCCGGAAACATCTTCAGGTATTTCTTCGCCGAGAATGCGGCTGACAAGAGGCCAGAATCTGTTTCTCGGATGGCCGTAATAGAATGCTGCCTCCCTGGATTTCACAGATGGGAAGGAACCCAGTATTATTATCTTCGAGTTTCCGTCATAGACGGGACCGAAGTTTCTTTTTACATGTTCGTAATTCTGCATTATTTCACCGATTGCTTAAGCGGAATAGCAGATGAATCTGCTGGAAAAAGTATAATATGCAGGCATGCGAAAAACAATTGAAAATTGTGGGGAAAACATGCCCAAACCACAATATTTTGGGTATGTCTTTTTTGTACAAAAAAATGTAAAAAAGATTGTAAAAAATGCTTGACTTGCCCTGCGCATTTTGGTATATTAATCGAGCCTGCGAAAACGGGCAAACTATGCGTTGAAGCGGGAGATTGCTCATGTTATGAGGTAACTTCCGTGGAGTATGTCCGGTGTTTCGTCTTTTCGGAACACGCAATCGGGCGGCTGAAGCCCCTTTATACACCGCGTATATCGCAGGGGCGGGAAATGACCGGCCAGATCAGCCGGTTTGTTTTTCGGACCTGGTCTGATACGCACGGCAGTGTGTATAAAATTAAAGCTTCATCCGTACGCACATTAAATACGTACGAAAAAACAAGGAGAAAAACATTATGGCAGCAAACACACCAGCAAAGAACAACATCCGCATCCGTCTCAAGGCTTACGATCATCAGCTTATCGACAAGGCCGCAGAGACAATAGTCGAGGCAGCAAAGCGTACAGGCGCCACGGTTTCCGGCCCTATCCCTCTGCCGACCAAGACTGAGATAGTCACAATCCTCCGCGCAGTCCACAAATACAAGGACAGCCGTGAGCAGTTCGAGCGCCGCACCCACAAGCGCCTCATCGACATCATGAGCCCGACTCAGAAAACAGTAGAAGCACTCATGAACCTTGAAGTGCCCGCAGGTGTTGAAATCGAGATTAAACTCTGATTTCTACTTATTTAAATTAGTAAATGACCCGTTATCCGCATGAGCGGAGGGGTTAAGTTGCCAGCCTCCGGCTATAAGCCATGCTAGGTAACCAATAACCATTAGGAGGAAATAGAATGAAGAAAGCCATAATCGGCAAAAAAGTCGGAATGACTCAGATCTTCGATGAAAACGGAAAAGTCATTCCCGTAACTGTCATTGAGGCAGGCCCGTGCACGGTAACCGCCAAGAGGACAGCTGAGAAGGACGGATATGATTCTGTCCAGTTCGGATTTGAACAGTCCGATGAAAAGCATGTGAGCAAGCCCGAACAGGGCCACCTGAAAAAAGCAGGCGTTGAGCTCATGAAGCACCTCAAGGAGTTCCGTCTTGAAGACACATCCGCTTTTGAAGTGGGCGACGTCGTAAAGGCAGACATCTTCGCAGAAGGTGACAAAGTCGACGTTACAGGAACAAGCAAAGGTCACGGCTACAGCGGCGTTATCAAGAGATACGGCCAGGGCCGCACACCTACCAGCCACGGCGGCGGTCCTGTTCACCGTCATGCAGGCTCCATGGGTTCGAGCGCGGATCCTTCCCGCATTATGCCGGGCAAGCATCAGGCGGGCCACTACGGAGTTGAGACCGTTACGGTACAGAACCTCGACATAGTAAAAGTCGACGCAGAACTGAATCTCATCGCTATCCGCGGTGCAGTTCCCGGCCCGAAGGGCAGCATTGTCTACATTAAAGACACAGTCAAGACCCAGATCGTCAAGAAGGGCGACGCAGGTGTCTCCGTCAACCCGCAGAAGGCTTCCGCGCGTATCAATCCGCAGAAAGCTTCCGCGAGAAACATGTAAGGAAAGGAGAGCAGCATAAATGCCTAAAGCTAAAGTTTTCAATATGGCTGGCAAAGAGACCGGCGAAATCGAGCTCTCCAAAGCCATTTTCGGTATTGAACCGAACAAGAGCGTTCTGCATGATTCCGTCAAGAATCATCTCGCAAACTGCCGTCAGGGCACACAGAGCGCACTTACCAAAGGCGAAGTATCCTTCACAACCAAGAAGCCTTGGCGTCAGAAGGGCACAGGCCGCGCACGCGCAGGTTACGCAGGATCCCCGGTGTGGACCCACGGCGGCGTAGCATTCGCCCCCAAGCCGCGCGACTACAGCTACACACTTAACAAGAAAGTCAAGCGCCTCGCTCTCAAGTCTGCACTCAGCGCAAAAGCAGCCGAGAAGCAGATCGTCGTAGTGGACGGACTTGAGATGAAGGAAATCAAGACCAAGGAATTTGCCGAATTCCTGAAAAAGATCAATGTCAACGGCAAAGCACTCGTCGTGACCGAGAATGTTGACGAGAACGTTTACAAATCCGCCAGAAACATCGCAGGCGTGCTTGTAACACCCGCAACAATCCTGAGTCCCTATATGATTCTCACACAGGGCACAATGGTTATCGACAAGGCAGCTCTTTCAAAGATTGAGGAGGTGTTCGCCTGATGAAAACCGCATATGACGTAATTATTGCTCCTATCATCACCGAGCAGTCCATGGAAGACCTCGACATCAAAAAGTACGCTTTTGAAGTTGCAAAAGATGCAAGCAAGATCGAGATCAAGAACGCAATCGAAGAAATCTTCGGCGTTACGGTTATCAAGGTAACCACAGAGAACATCCACGGAAAGAAAAAGCGCCAGGGCGCTTACCCCATAGGTAAAACAGCTTCCCGCAAAAAGGCAATCGTCAAGCTCAGCGCGGATTCCAAGAACATCGAGCTTTTCGAAGGCATGGCTTAAGGAGGAAAGATAAATGTCTATAAAAGTTTACAGACCGACTACTCCGGGCAGAAGAGGAATGACTGTTTCCGGTTTCGACGGAGTCGACAAACACGCAAGGCCGGAAAAGAATCTTACCGAGGTTCTCAAGAAGAACGCAGGCCGTAACTCCTACGGCAGAATCACAGTACGTCACAAGGGCGGCGGAAACCGTCAGAAGTACCGTGTAATCGACTTCAAGCGCGACAAGGTTGACATGACAGCCAAGATTGTTCGCCTGGAGTATGACCCCAACCGCAGCGCTTACATCGCACTGTGCGAGTATGAAGACGGCGAACGCCGTTACATAATCGCGCCTGTCGGCCTCAATGCAGGCGACACGGTGGTTGCCGGCGCAGGCGCCGACATCAAGCCGGGCAATGCTCTTCCTCTGGAGAACATCCCCGTAGGTACTATTATCCACAACATTGAGCTCTATCCCGGAAAAGGCGCACAGCTCGTCCGCTCCGCCGGAAACTCGGCTCAGCTTATGGCTAAGGAAAACGGTATGGCAACCATACGTCTCCCGTCCGGTGAGATGAGAAAGGTCCGCCTCAACTGCATGGCCACCATCGGCCAGGTCGGCAACGTCGACTATGCCAACATCAAGATAGGCAAGGCAGGCCGTACACGTCATATGGGCATTCGCCCGACAGTCCGTGGTTCAGTCATGAACCCGTGCGATCACCCCCACGGCGGTGGTGAAGGCAAGTCCCCGATCGGCCGTCCCGGCCCTGTAACACCTTGGGGCAAGCCGGCACTTGGTTACAAGACCCGCAAGACAAAGAACGCAACAGACAAGTTCATAGTCAAGCGCCGCAATGAGAAGTAAGGAGGGAAAGTAAATGAGTAGAAGTATTAAAAAAGGCCCTTACGCAGCACCTGAGCTGCTCAAGAGAGTCGATGAAATGAATAAGACAGGCAACAAGGCCGTTGTAAAGACCTGGAGCCGCTCGTCTACAATATTCCCGTCCTTCGTCGGACACACAATAGCAGTTCATGACGGTCGCCGCCATGTTCCCGTGTACATCACTGAAGACATGGTCGGACACAAGCTTGGCGAATTCGCACCGACACGCACGTTCCGCGGCCACTCAGGCAGCAAGACTGCTGGTTGATAAGGAGGCAAGAATATGGAAGATAAAAAGATTGCCTATGCCGAGCATAAATATGCACGCATAGCTCCGCGTAAGGTCGAAATCGTATGCAACATGATCCGCGGCAAGGACGCAAATGTGGCCCTCGCGCTCATGGAGAACACACCCAAAGCCGGCTGCGAGCTCATGATCAAGGTGCTCAAGAGCGCCATGGCAAACGCAGAGAACAATTTCGAAATGGATCCCGAAAAGCTCTATGTCTGCGAAACTTACGCAGGAGCAGGCCCGATACTCAAGCGCGGCATGCCGAGAGCACGGGGACGTATGTACCGCATAAACAAGCGCACCAGCCACCTTTATGTTGCAGTGGCTGAGAGAGAATAAGGGAAGGAGGCAGAATTAAATGGGTCAGAAAGTTAATCCTCATGGTCTTCGCGTTGGCGTTATCAAGGACTGGGATTCCAGATGGTATGCAAGAGAAGACAAGGTCGGCGATTTAATCGTTGAAGACAACAAAATCCGTAATTATTTAAAGAAAACCCTCTATTCCGCCGGTGTTCCCACTATCGAGATAGAGAGAGACAATGCAAAGGTCAGCGTTTACATTCACTGCTCCAGACCCGGTGTCGTAATCGGCAAGGGCGGCGCGGAGATTGAAAACCTCCAGAACACTCTCAAGAAGATGATCGGCAAGGACGTTAAGGTCTCCATCATCGAGATTAGAACTCCCGACACCAACGCACAGCTCGTCGCAGAGAATATCGCACAGCAGCTCGAGAAGCGTATCGGCTTCCGCCGCGCGATGAAGAACGCCATGGGCCGCGCAATGCGCATGGGTGCAAAGGGTATCAAGATCAAGTGCAGCGGACGTCTCGGCGGTGCAGAAATCGCCCGCAGCGAGACCTACCACGAGGGTACAATCCCCCTGCAGACAATCCGTGCCGACATCGACTACGGTTTTGCCGAGGCCGATACGACCTACGGAAAGATCGGTATCAAGGTCTGGATTTACAAAGGCGAAATCCTTTCCCAGACACTCCGTACAACTCCCCGTGTAATGGATACATCCAAGCCGGCAGGCGAACGCCGCCGCAGGGATGACCGCCGCGGAGGAGACCGCCGCCAGGGCGGATTCAACCGCGACAACCGCGGATTCAACCGCGACCGCAATAACGGTGAGCGCCGTCCGTATAACGGAGACCGCCGTGCACCCCGTGCAGAAGCAGCTGCTCCTGCCAAGGAAGGAGGCAATGACTGATGTTAATGCCTAAAAGAGTTAAGTACCGCAGAGTACAGCGCGGCCGTATGAAGGGTAAAGCAACCCGCGGCAATACTGTTACTTACGGTGATTGGGGCCTCCAGGCCGTAGAGCCGGGCTGGATCAAGTCAAATCAGATCGAGGCAGCCCGTATCGCAATGACTCGTTACACAAAGCGTGGCGGTCAGGTTTGGATAAAGATATTCCCCGACAAGCCGGTTACGGCAAAGCCCGCCGAGACCCGTATGGGTTCCGGTAAAGGTGCCCCCGAATACTGGGTGGCAGTTGTAAAGCCGGGCAGAGTTATGTTCGAGATTGCTGGTGTCCCCGAAGAGGATGCACGTGAAGCACTGCGTCTCGCAAGTCACAAACTGCCTGTCAAGACAAAGATAGTCGCGAAGGCAGCAACGGAAGGAGAGGGTGCATAATGAAAGCAAACGAAATCCGTGATATGTCCGTCTCTGAGCTCGAGACAAAACTCCAGGACCTCAAGAAGGATCTGTTCATGCTCCGTATGCAGCATGCAACCAATCATCTTGACAACCCGACAAAGATTTCCGCAACACGTCGTGATATAGCTCGCGTCAAGACCGTTCTGCGCGAGAAGCAGAATTGAGGAGGTAAGTAAAAATGGAAAATGTAAGAACTACTTCCCGTAAGGTTCGCGTAGGCAAGGTCGTATCCGACAAGATGGACAAGACCGTGGTAGTCATAGTTGAAGACCGCGTTGCCCACAAGACCTATAAGAAGATTATCGGTAGAACATACCGTCTCAAGGCTCATGATGAGAACAACGAGTGTGCCGTAGGCGATATCGTTCGCGTGATGGAGACCCGCCCCCTGTCCAAGGACAAGAGATGGCGCGTAGTCGAAATCGTAGAGAAAGCTAAGTAAGGAGGCGCCGACAAATGATACAGGAAGAAACCTATCTGAAAGTTGCTGATAACACCGGCGCTAAGGAATTAAAGACCATCCGTATTCTCGGTGGTTCGGGCCGCAAATACGCATCAGTCGGCGACGTCGTCGTGGCGTCCGTCCGCAAAGCTGCTCCCGGCGGTCAGGTAAAGAAGGGCGACGTTGTCCGCGCAGTTATCGTACGTACAGTCAAGGCTGTCCGCCGCGCTGACGGCACATATGTCCGCTTCGATGAGAATGCTGCAGTTCTTATCAACGAAGGCGATAAGAACCCCCGCGGCACACGTATATTTGGGCCAGTTGCCCGTGAGCTCCGTGAGAAGGAATACATGAAGATTCTCTCTCTGGCTCCCGAAGTGATTTGAGGAGGTTGCCGGAATGAAAATTAAGAAAGACGATAAAGTCGTTGTTCTGTCCGGTAAGGACAAGGGCAAGCAGGGCAAGGTGCTCGTAGCCGATCCGAAATCCCTCAAGGTTGTTGTTGAAGGCGTCAACGTAGCCACAAAGCACCAGAAAGCCCGCAAGCAGGGCGAAGAGGGCGGAATCATCAAGACTGAGACCCCCATCTACGTTTCCAAGGTTGCAATTGTCTGCCCGAAATGCGGCAAGGCAACAAGAGTCGGATATTCAACCGACAAGAATGGCAACAAAGTCCGCGTATGCCGCAAGTGCGGTGCGGAAATCTGAGAAAGGAGAATCTGACTTATGACTACTATGAAGAAAAAGTACATTGAGGAAGTTGCTCCTGCTCTCATGGAGAAATTCCAGTACAAATCTACAATGCAGATCCCCCGTATCGACAAGGTCGTTGTATCTGTCGGCTGCGGCGACTGCAAGGACAACGCAAAAGCTCTCGAAGCCGTTATCAAGGACATCAGCGCCATCACCGGTCAGCACGCGGTTGCTACCACGGCAAAGAAGTCTGTAGCTAACTTCAAGCTTCGTGAAGGCATGCAGGTCGGCGTTAAGGTTACTCTTCGTCAGGACCGCATGTGGGAGTTCATAGATCGTCTGTTCAACATAGCACTGCCCCGTGTCCGCGACTTCCGCGGCATCTCGGCAGAGGCCTTTGACGGACGCGGCAACTACAGCCTCGGCCTCAAGGAGCAGATAATCTTCCCCGAAATCGAGTACGACAAGATTGAGAAGCTTCGCGGTATGAATATAGCAATCACAACTACCGCAAAGACCGACGAAGAAGCAAGAGAGCTGTTAAAGCTCCTCGGCGCTCCGTTCGTATCTTAAGAGAGGAGTTTAAGAATTATGGCAAAGAAATCTATGATTTTAAAACAGCAGGCACCTGCAAAGTACTCCACTCGCAAGTACAACCGCTGCAAAATCTGCGGTCGTCCTCATGCTTACCTGCGTAACTACGGCATCTGCCGTATTTGCTTCCGCGAACTGGCCTACAAGGGCCAGATTCCCGGAGTACGTAAAGCTTCTTTCTGATAAGATTTGAAGCATCCGCCGGCGAAAGGCCATGACCAATCATGTATTGGCATGGAACCTCGCCGCTGAAACCGCTTAGATGAGCGGTAACTCTAAAAAAGGAGATTTATTAAATGCAGATCACAGATCCAATTGCTGACATGCTGACTCGTATCCGCAATGCCGGCAGCGCAAAGCACGAATCCGTTGATGTTCCCGCTTCCAAGATGAAGACAGCTATTGCCGACATCCTCTTAAAGGAAGGCTACATCAAGAACTACCAGCTTATTGAAGACGGTACACAGGGTATTATCCGTATTACTCTCAAGTACCTCCCCGGCAAGGAAAAGGCTATCCAGGGTCTCCGCCGCGTGAGCAAGCCCGGTCTCCGCGTATACGCAGGCGCCGATGAGCTTCCCCGCGTTCTCCGCGGACTTGGTATAGCCATCGTTTCCACATCCAAGGGCGTTATGACCGACAAGGAAGCAAGAAAGCTTCACATCGGCGGCGAAGTCCTTGCGTTTGTATGGTAAGGAGGTCAACACGATGTCTAGAATAGGATTAAAACCGATTACCGTACCTTCAGGCGTGGAAATCACAATCAGCGAAGGAAACTTCGTAACGGTTAAGGGACCGAAAGGTACACTCGAGCAGCAGCTTGTTCCCCAGATTCAGCTCAAGCTTGAAGACGGTGTCATCAATGTCAGCCGTCCCGACGAGAGCAAGCAGAGCAAGTCGCTCCACGGACTTACAAGAACCCTTTTAAACAACATGGTCGTCGGTGTTACCGAAGGATTCCAAAAGAATCTTGAAGTCAACGGCGTAGGCTACAGAGCTTCCAAAGAGGGCAATGACCTTGTTCTCAACGTAGGTTATTCACATCCGGTTACATTCCCGGATACCGAATGGGTTACAACGGAAGTTCCCGATCCCAACCACATCGTTGTAAAGGGAATGGACAAGCAGAAGGTCGGCCAGTTCGCAGCAGAGGTTCGCGGCGTACGTCCTCCGGAGCCGTACAAAGGCAAGGGAATCAAGTACGATTACGAGCATATCCGCCGCAAAGAAGGCAAGACTGGTATTAAGTAAGGGAAGGTGTGCCTAATATGATTAAAAGACCCGATACTAAAGGACAGCGCATTAAGCGCCACGTCAGAGTACGCGGCAAGATCTCCGGCACAGCCGAGAAGCCCCGTCTCTGTGTTTTCCGCAGTGAAAACAACATTTATGCCCAGATCATCGATGATGTGGCCGGCAACACACTGGTATCCGCATCCACCGTTGAAAAAGGATTCGAAGGCAACGGCGGCAATGCCGAAGCCGCAAAGAAAGTCGGTGCCTCACTTGCAGAGCGCGCTCTGAAAAAAGGCATTGAAGAAGTCGTGTTCGACCGCGGCGGTTATATTTATCACGGCCGTGTTCAGGCACTCGCAGACGGAGCCCGCGAGGGCGGTCTGAAATTCTAAGGAAGGGGGATTACAAAATGGCTTATACAAATGAAAGACGCGATCGTCGCAACAAGGAAGAAGTAGCTTCCGAGTACATTGAAAAAGTAGTATCCCTCAACCGTGTCAGCAAGACCGTCAAGGGCGGCCGTGTTGCAAAGTTCTCCGCTCTGTGCGTTGTCGGCGACGGCAAAGGCAAGGCCGGTTACGGCATGGGCAAGGCAAACGAAGTTTCCGAAGCAATCCGCAAGGGACTTGAAGATGCCAAGAAGAACATGTGTGACATCACCCTTTCCGGAACAACCATTCCTCACGAGGTTATAGGCGAGTTCGGCGCAGGCCGTGTTCTCCTCAAGCCCGCACCGGAAGGCACCGGAGTTATTGCAGGCGGCGCAGTCCGTGCAGTTGTTGAAGCAGCAGGCATCAAGGATATCCGTACAAAGTGCCTCCGCACAAACAACCCCGCAAACGTTGTTGCAGCCACTATGCAAGGTCTTAAGTCTCTGCGTGACGCAGCTCAGATAGCCGCCTACAGAGACAAGACTCCTGAAGAAGTTCAGGGTTAAGGAGGCGCTTATAATGGCTAAACTTAGAATTAAGCTCGTAAAGAGCCTCAACGGCAGACTCGATTCTCATATCGCTACTGCCCAGTCACTCGGTCTGCACAAGATCGGCAACGAGACCGTACAGCCCGACAATCCCCAGACCCGCGGCA
>R27__coassemble_223_pt1 | contig 44797 bp, 38 predicted proteins | sample R27__metabat2_low_PE_023 | metagenome-assembled genome bin R27
GCCCCTGAAGTATCCTCTGATGTTCTCCATCTGCGACTGTCTTCTCATCAACAAAATAGACGTGCTCCCCTATTTCGACTTTGATATAGAGAACTGCAAGAAGTATGTCAAAAAGCTGAATCCCAATATTAAAATCATCCCGATTTCATCCCGCACCGGCGAAGGAATCGACGAATGGGCAGACTGGCTCAGAGAGCAGATCGAAGCCTGGAAAAAATAAACCCTTATAGACAAACCACCGTTGCATCAAAGCAACGGTGATTTTTTTATCTGCGCAAACCTTCTCGGATATTTTGAAGGCGTTTCGGAAATTTTTCTGATGATAATCGCGCTGTGTACGATATCCGTATCCGGAATGGTGTAGCTGACGCATTTCTCGCATTTGCCGCCGAGAATCTTGATTGCCGGCTTGGCCTCCTCGAGCTCCGAATCGAAATCCGGTCCCTTCATGGCGATAAAAACGCCGCCCACCCTGACGTACGGAAGACAGAATTCGGCGAGGGTGTTGAGTCTGGCGACCGCGCGGGAAACAGAGATATCGAAATTCTCGCGAAAACCGGCGGGTATTTCCTCGGCTCTCGAATGAACAAGCTTAACATCCGAAATACCGAGCTTGTCTAGAGTGTCCTTCAAGAAGTTCAGCCTTTTGTCGAGGGAATCCAGAAGTGGCAGGTCAATGGAGTCATCCGCAATTTAAAGCGGAAGTCCCGGAAAGCCTGCACCCGTGCCGATATCTATTACCGAGCAGTGCGAAAACTCATATAGCTTCGCAAGCTCAAGGGAATCGGCAAAATGCAGCTTGAAAATCTCATCCTCATCCGTAATGGCGGTAAGATTCATAAAGCTGTTCCACTCCCGCAGATTGTCGCTGTATATTTTTAGTTTTTCTGTTATGTCAACCATATTACGTAAATATATTTATGTTAATTTTGTCCGGTCAGGAGACTGTACAGTTCCCCGCAGTCATGAGCGAACACCGTGGCACCGCTGTCAACGAGCTGTTCGGGCGTGCGGAATCCCCAGGTAACCGCGATACAGTCAATACCGGCGTTCACCGCTGTATTGATATCCACTTCGGTATCGCCGATATAGACGCAGTCCTCTTTTTCAAGTCCGAACTCGTTTATGGCATCGAGCACGGCATCCGGGCTCGGCTTTCTCTTTACCTTCTCGCTCTCGCCCACCGAGTAGTCGAGAAGGTCTCCGAAAAAGCGGTCAGCCAGTTCCTTTGTGGCCCCGTTCGGCTTGTTGGAAATAATGGCAAGTTTGAATCCGTCTTTTTTCAGGGCGTCCATGAGTTCGCTCATTCCGTCGAACGGGCAGGTCTTGTCCAGGCAGTGCTTTTCATAGTACGGGATATAGTATTCGAGCACTTTGTCGATATCACTTCCCTCGGGGCATGCGTGCTCAATCAGGTATCTTGCGCCGTTTCCGAGAAACGAGGCACATTCCTCCCGGGTATGCTCGCTAAAGCCGAAATGGTTCATCGTATTGTTGACGGCGTCGGTAAGGTCCTGAAGGGAGTCGAGGGTAGTGCCGTCCATATCAAATAAAACTGCTTTGTATTTTTTCATCATATACTGTTCTTTTCGTAGAGAGTCCATAGACCTTTAAGAAGAAGGTCGTCGTCGCATATTATATCATGTCTGCAATTGGATACGATGGCTGAAGCAAGTCCGCCCGTGGCGACGTGATTGCATCTGTAGCCGAGCTCATCTTCGAACCTGTCTATGAGTCCGTCTATCATATCCGCCGTGCCGAATACGGCTCCCGACCTCATACAGTCGGCGGTATTGGTCGAAACCGCCTTTTCCGGAGCCGAGATGGATATTTCGGGAAGAAGCGCGGTACCGTGGGAAAGCGCCTCGATTCCAAGCCTTACCCCCGGAAGAATGGCTCCGCCGCGGAAGGCTCCCTCCCTGTCTATGACGGACATCGTGGTGGCCGTTCCGAGATCGATGATTATTGCCGGAGCGCCGTAGTATTCCTTTCCGGCGACCGCTCCCACGAGGAGATCTCCCGCGACCGAACCCGGCTCGTCTATTCTGATATCCAGGCCAGTATCAATCCGGTTGGAAACAACAAGCGCATCGCATCCGGTTATACCCCTGACGGCTTCGCTCAGGATTTCCGCGAGCTGGGGTACGACCGTGGAAATTACCGCCCCGTTTATTTGGGGGATATCCGCTTTCATGTAGTTGAGAAGGTCCTTTATCTTGATCGCGTACTCGGCGGAAGTCGCCTCCGAATCCGTACGCAGGCGGACAAAGCTCTCTATTTTGCCTTTATCTATCGTTCCCATTACTATATTCGTATTTCCGACATCAAACGCTAGAATCATTGCTGTTCCTCCGAATCAATATGGTGATGGACCACCGGTCCTTCATATTCAAGTTTTTCAAATTCAAATCCGTTTTCAAGCGCCCACGGGATGAACTGCTCCACGGCATCTACGGTATATTCATACACATCATGGCAGAGAATTACCGAGTACTTCTTGCTTGAAAGCACTCCCTCCTCCATGTTACGCAGCACTTCGTCCGCAGTCTTTGCGCTGGTGGCGTCGCACGAGTCCACATCCCAGTCGTAATACACATATCCCGCATCGCTCAGTATCTGAATCAGCTCGCCCATTTTATCCCTGGCAATCGTATTCGAACTGCCGCCGGGAAAACGGATTATGCTTGTGTACGACGATGTCTCGCTGCGTATGAGCTCTTCGATTTCGTTGAGGTCGCTTATGTAGTCGTCGTAGACGGTATCAAGGTCATGCGAATAAGAATGTGCGCCTATGGAGTGGCCCAGTATGCTCTCCTGTTTAATGTAGTCCGAATACCCGGGATATTTGTTCGTTACAAAGAATGTAGCCTTAACCCCGTATTCATCAAGCACCTTCAGCAGACGGGCGGTACTCTCTCCCGGTCCGTCATCGAATGTGAGATAGATGATGCGCGCATCATCATCCTCCTTCTCCGGCACGGGAGTATCGGTCGCTGCGACCGGCTCCGGCGTATCTGTTGGCTGCGGTATTTCCGTAGGCTGCGGCATATCGGTTTGCGAATGGTCCGCCGTTCTGGAAAAGAAGAAAAAAAACGCCGATGCCGCAAGCAGCAGCAGGATTATTAGAAATATTACTATTCGCCTGTTCATGTCTAATAATTATAGCATAATCGTCTGTTTTATGATATATTTTATATTTGTCAAAATTAATCTCTGCAGTCGCCAGCTGCAGGAAAGGAAGTAATAATGAAAAAAGAAGACAAAACACTGGACAAAATCGTAGCGCTGTGCAAAAACCGCGGTTTCATCTACGCAGGTTCCGAGATCTACGGCGGACTTGCCAATTCATGGGACTACGGCCCGCTCGGCACGGAATTCAAGAACAATGTCAAAAAGGCATGGCTCAAGAAATTCGTACAGGAAAGCCCCTACAACGTTGGTCTTGACGCAGCAATCATCATGAACCCCCAGACCTGGGTCACTACGGGACACGTATCGAGCTTTTCGGATCCTCTGCTTGACTGCAAAGCCTGCAAGGCACGCCACAGAGCCGACAAACTCATCGGGGATATCCACTCCGATGTAAATGTCGATGCAATGACCTTCGACGAAATGGACGAGTATATCGCATCCCATGACGATATAGTCTGCCCTGTCTGCGGGAAGCATGACTTTACTCCCATCCGCAAATTCAACCTCATGTTCAAGACCGCAATAGGTGTTACGGAAGATTCCAGTTCCACCTGTTATCTGAGACCGGAAACGGCACAGGGTATATTTGTAAACTTTGCCAACATTGCGCGCACGACACGCAAAAAGCTGCCGTTCGGCGTCTGCCAGGTTGGCAAGGCATTCCGCAACGAAATAACACCGGGCAACTTCACATTCAGGACCAGGGAATTCGAGCAGATGGAATGCGAGTTCTTCTGCAAGCCCGGAACGGACCTCGAATGGTTTGCCTACTGGAAAGACTACTGCCAGAAATGGCTTCTTTCACTCGGAATAAAGGAAGAGAATATACGTATGCGCGACCACGAGGCTGCCGAACTTGCCTTCTATTCACGCGCAACCACGGATATAGAATACGCTTTCCCGTTCACCGACTGGGGCGAACTGTGGGGTATAGCGGACCGTACCGACTATGACCTTTCAAGACATCAGGAAGCATCCGGCAAGGACCTGACCTATTTCGACCAGGATACCAACGAGCACTATGTTCCTTATGTCATAGAGCCTTCTCTCGGCTGCGACCGTGTCGCTCTTGCCTTCCTGTGCGAAGCATATGACGAGGAAGTCGTTGACGCGGAAAAGAATGACGTACGTACGGTTCTTCATCTCCACCCGTTCCTCGCTCCGTTCAAATGCGCAATTCTTCCTCTTTCAAAGAAGGAAGTTCTGACAGGTCCCGCTCTTGAGCTCTACAACGAGCTTTCAAAGGACTTCATGTGCGATTACGACGAGACCGGCTCCATCGGCAAGCGTTACCGCCGCCAGGATGAAATAGGCACTCCGTACTGCATAACATTCGACTTCAACACCGTCGGCACGGAAACCGACGTGGCGGATAACTGCGTTACCGTCCGTGAGAGAGACTCCATGGAGCAGGTACGTATCCCCATTTCCGAAGTCAAAGCCTACATTGAGGAAAGAGTAAAGTTCTGATGAAAGACGGTTTTATTAAAGTCGCCGCCGCTTCCCCGGCCATAAAAGTTGCGGACACTGACTATAACTCTGACCTGATTATCAGCTGCATCGGACAGGCCGAGGACCTCGGCGTAAAAGTTCTGGTGTTCCCCGAGCTTTCAATCACCGGCTGCACATGCGGAGATCTTCTGAACCACCGGGTTCTTCTCGACGGCGCAAAAGACGCCCTCAACAAGATCTGCGACGCCAGCTACGGCGTGGACATGCTCATATTTGTGGGTCTTCCCCTTGAATACGGTGCAAATGTCTACTCTTGCGCCGCGGCAATATGCGACGGCACCCTTCTCGGCATCGTTCCGAAGGAGTCCGCCGGCAAGGCAGCCATGGATATAAACATTGACAACATCCACTCCTCCGTTCTTTTCGGGGATACGCTGTTTGTCAACACATACCAGCAGTCCCTCAAGGTAGCTGTGGAAATAGGCGATGACATCTCAGCGGTCAACCCGCCCGCCGTACGTCACGCGCTCGGCGGCGCCACGCTTATAGCTCGCATGGCATCGTTCCCCGAGACCGTATCGTCCACAAAAGCCGCCAACAACTGCATGAGAGCGGATTCCGCCAGACTTTCCTGCGGAATGATTCTCGCATGCCCCGGACGCGGTGAATCCACAACCGACAACAGCTACTCCGGGCTGTGCATGATTGCCGAGAATGGCAAAATCCTTGCCAGCGACGAGAGCGAGAACTTCATGGCGGTTTCCGAGATAGACACCCAGTATCTGATGAATATACGCCGTGAAAAGGGTTCCTTCGATTCGGCCGACTATCCGCATCTTCCCAAATACTGGGGCAAATCCCTCGCCGAAACCGAACTCACCAGAAAAGTATCAAAGCATCCTCATCTTCCCGACTGTGACGAGTGCATGGACGAATACTGTGAGCGCATACTCGACATTCAGACAAACGGTCTGAAAAAGCGCCTCGAGTACACAGGCCTCGACCACTGTGTCGTTGGAATATCCGGCGGGGTTGATTCCACTCTTGCCGTTATGGTTGCCGCCATGACGCTAAAAAAGATGGGACTCCCCTCCGAAAATGTCATTGCCTGCACAATGCCCTGTTTCGGCACGACATCCAGAACGAAGAACAACGCTGTCGTTGTCGCCGAGCAGTGGGGCTGCGAAGTGAGGGTTATAGACATTTCCTCAAGCGTCAACGCTCATTTTGACGAGATAGGACACGCCCGTGACGATTATTCCGTCGCATTTGAAAACGCCCAGGCCAGAGTCCGCACAATGTGCCTTCTGGACATAGCCAACAAAGTAAACGGCATCGACGTCGGTACCGAGGACCTATCGGAGTACATTGACGGCTGGTGCACATACAACGGCGACCACATCTCCAACTACGACGTCAACATGGGTCTGACGAAGACGCAGGTAAGAGCCGTTGTCAGCCACATTGCGGCGACCACGGACGACAAGGTTCTCAAAGCCGCCCTTTACGACGTTCTCGACTGCCCCGTCACGCCGGAGCTTCTTCCCGTGCACGACGACCTGATCGAGCAGAAGAGCGAGGATGCCGTCGGTTCGTATTCCCTTCAGGACTTTTTCACCTACAACATTCTCGTATGCGGCTTTACACCGCGCAAGACCTACCGCCTTGCCAAAGCGGCCTACGGCGACGAGTTCAGCGATGAAGAACTCATACGCTGGCTCACAAGCTGGTGCAAAAGGCTGTTCAGCCAGCAGTTCAAGCGCAGCTGTCTCATGGACGGTCCCGCGGTCGCAAAATTCACGGTATCTCCCAGAACTGGGCTGCATATGCCTTCTGACGCTGAATGCGCACTGTTTCTTGCGGATCTCGACAAGCTGAATGACGATTCGTTCATGTACTCTGATTTCCGCGAATACTGATAAGCGCCGTCCGGCAAATCCCATACGATGAGAAATTCCCGTCACTGCGGATATGTTTTTCCGCACCGACGGGAATTTTTGCATATAAAAAAGGAGCAGAACTTATTTGCCTGCCCCTTGCTTATTTAAGCCTTATTTTTTCTTGATTTTCTCCACAGCGTCTTCTACCATTCCGGGAATGCTCTGCGCAAAGTTGGGAACATAAACCGCAAAGTCCTTGAGAAGTCTGCCCTTATCCTTGATGGAATCCATCTGGGGGCTGTCAAGAAAGTCCTTGATAGCCTGTTTCTTGCTTTCAATGTCAAGTCCGGCGATTGCATCGAGAAACTTTGTATAAACGACGCCCATATCGAGTCCCTTTACTTCTTCCATAAAGGACTGAACATCAAAATTGCGAACCTTATATGCTACGTCCCCGGCTTTTTCCTTGACGGTATCTACTACTTTATCCAAATCTGCCATAATCTATCCTCCGTATAAAGTATACTTGTTAACTGTATCAATAGTACACTACACGTCCGACAGTGTCAAGATTGCCGACCGGTATAATAATTACCAATTTCTTGATGTTTTTGCCGTAAATCTTTACCAAAAAGCAGTCATGTCTTAAAGCTTTGCGCGGCGGAGCGCGAGTATTCTGTTCATCTCGTTGTAGACTATCATGAAGCCTTCGTCCACGCCCATACCGGGCTTTGCGAGAATCTGCGTGGGCTGCGTCGCCATAGCGCACTGTACGCAGATCTGGGCACTGCGGTCGGTCTCGTTGCAGGTTCCGCCCTGATATGCGCCGATGCCTTTTTCCTTGCAGTACAAAACGGCTTCTATTGTGTTGTTTATACCGCCGAGGTCAGGAGTCTTTATCTGTACCATATGTCCCGCCCTATTGTCGGCGAAGAGTTTAATATCCTCAAGTGTGTTGCACCACTCATCGGCGACCAGCTGAACGGTGGAGCCGCGTCTGTCGAGTTCCGCTGTGAGACCGGCAAGTGCCTCCATCTGGGTCTCCCGGTCGCAGTCGCAGTCCATAGGTCCTTCAATTCTCAGCTGGAACGGCTTTGCTATCTGCTCGAGGCTCTCGATATAGTCTGCCATTGCCTCGTAGTTGTTGTTTCCGAAAGCGGCGCCGATCGTACCGTAAACGTCAACGTGGATAATGGGATTGTAGCTTTCGTCGTTGCGGTTGTTGATAATCCTGTCGCGGAGCCATGCGATGTATTCGGCCAGTTTTTCTCCCTTCTCGCCGAGCTTCTCCTTGACATTGTTAATAAGCGCATGCGGAAGGACATCCGCGCCCTTGATTATCATCTTGTCCGAATTGTCATAGCGGTCGTCTCCGGACTGGGTGAATATGGGAATGGGCTTGTCGGATACTTCGCAGCCGTACTCGTCGGCGACAACCTCGCACATGAGTCTGCCAGTTGCCTTTGCGACGGCATCGAGAAGAGCCTGGGAAACGCCGTAGCGGATAGCGGTATGAAGTCTCTTGCCGTCAACCTGTATTGCTTCCATGTCTTTTGCAAGCTGTCTGAAATTGTCAGCTTCCTTACCAATAAGGGTGGGAGCGATGTACTTGTCGATAATGGGAATGAAGTCCTTGGCCAGAAACAGCGGATCGCGTCCGCCTGCGCCCGAGTACTGTACCGCGGCGCAGTCGCCGTATGCGATCTGTCCGTCTTCAAGCACCAGCATAACGGAGATGGATTCTCCGGCCATACGTACGGATGTAAATCCTTCCGTAACGGTTTTGCCCGTATAGAATATGCCGTCATGGCCTGCGCCCGCTTTGATGGCGCGCTGATCGTCGAAATAGAAACCGGTACGTCCGGCTGAGCAAATAACATTTGTAATCTTCATATTTTTATCTCCGAAAATAAGTAATTATTTGTATCTGGGTCTGCCGACAAGATGTCCCTTGCCTATGGAGTACACATCGTCGATAACCATCTGGAAGGACGGCTCCCTGTGTTCGTAAGCCGCACGCTCTGCGACCTTTTCCTCATGGAATTTCTTGAGATCATCGCTGAACGGGAGGTTGCCCATCTTCAGAATGCGTATTGCGCCGTCATTGTCACGGCACGGGAGCATAACGCCCGCATTGGCACGGCAGGGCGCAAAAGGTACGTCAAGCACACCGGCTTCGACGCCGCGGCACACACCGACGGCTATGTCGCCTTCGCCGAGTTCGAAGCACTTGTCAACTATTGCGCGGGTTTCCTCTCGGATGATTTCCTTCTCGGATTCAAGACGTGCATCGGAGAAGTCCTGGTCTATAAGCATGTTGACGGTCTGCTTTGTGCAGCGGAGTCCCTGTGCGTTTGCTTCCATTGTAGGAATGCCGACCGCTTCATGAGGGCTCTTTACTATGACTTTAGTTGCCTTGGCAAGCGCCGCGGTCAGAGAACCGTAGGAGATGATTCCGAATGCCTTGGCTTCGTCAGCGGGGAATCCGCCCATCCACTGGTGAAGGACTGTCGTCACGGTGACGTCCTTGTATCCGTACTTGTTAAGATACTCGTCTGTAAGTTCTTTGAGCGTGTGTATAGCCGCTATATCCTGGACAAGGTTTCCGCACTGGCCGTAGCCGACGGTAATGTTCTTAACGCCCTGCTCGGCTGCGAGAAGAGCTTCGATTACAGCCGCGGAATGTGAAATGCAGGGAGGAACGAGTGTTCCCGTGAGTGGTCCGAAAGGCTCGCGGTTGATGGAAACGCCCATCTCTTCGTATACGCCGGTAAGGCGGTCCACATACTGCCAGTCCTTGATGGTTCTTTCCATAGGAACGTTCTTGCAGTACGGAAGATTGTAGGAAATTCCGCCGCCCTCGTAGCTTGTAAATCCGCCTGCGAGGGTAATCTCGGCCAGAAGTCTTGCGTCCGGAGTGCCGTGACGGACCTGAACCGGAGTGTTGACGCTCTCAATAACCTTTCGGCACTTCGCAACTCCGTGGTTTACGGCCGGGAAGCCGTTGAGCATGGCGCGGCCGAGTTTGATAGACTCGTTGATGCCGTTTTCCGCCTCTTCATAGCGGTTCTGTCTAGTATAGGAATCTATGGTGCTGGGAAGAAGATCCGCTTCGCCTTCCTTTTCAAGGTACTGCAGAAGCTTGATGTGCTCTTCAATCACCGGAACGCCGGCGCGGGGCTGCACCAGGGTTCTTTTCTCCTGCTGCGCCTTGACGAGCTTCTTGCTGAAGTCCCTGCACTCGGGCATGTTCTTATGATATTCGACCGCCTCTTCAAGGTCTACTTCCTGACCGGTAGGCCACTGCGAAAGCACTTCCGCCCTGGTGGCGTTGAATTCATCGTCCGAAATCCTTTTATTTGTAATATCCATCGTCGGTTAACTCCCTTTTCATTATTCTCAGTGCGGCCCCGGTGTAGTGCTGGCTCAAAAGCCCCATTGCCGCAAGTATGTATTTCCGGTCAACTCTCACCGTGGCCTCAAGAGGTCTCAGTGAACCGGGATCTTTTTCATCCGCCAGCGCATGTGACGCAATTTCGCCGGTTTTCTTCGTGTGAATAAGGCTTCCGCCTGTAACCACTATCTGCTTGACATCACGCAGATCCTTGCCCGCCTGCACATAGGCCTTGCCCATCATGGTGTAGGTTTCCTCCATGGTTCCCGCATGCCTTTTTACCGCGGTTTCTACCGCCGTGCACGCAAGTGCGTAGTCAAGGGCTTCGAGCTCCTCATTGTCTCCCGGCAGGGTTTCCGTATTTTGGGAGAGCATGTCGACAAGTTCCTCCGCACGTTCGGCGCTCATATCCGCAAGCTCCGCAATCCTGTCAATGGATGCAGCTTCCACTATGCCGTGAATCGAATATCTCATTCCGATATCCCCTTCAACGGTTCTCTTGGCGTAAGGCTCGGGAAGTCCTTTGTATACCGTATCCGACCTGCGCGGCATGCCGTCCGCGATTGAGTAAACATCGGTTGTTGCTCCGCCCACGTCGACTCCGACAAGCTCGCCTATTCCGAGTTCCCCTTCGCATCCGTCGGACAGAAGCGTCATTGCTTTGAGCACAGCAGCGGGCGTCGGCATGATGATGTCGTCCATAAGCTTTGCGGCGGCTGTAAGGCCCTTTGCCGAGATGATTCTGTCAAGGAATATCTCCCTTATTTTCGACTGCACCTCGTCAATATTGAGAACGCCGAATTTCGGCATAACGTTCGGGCATATGAAAGTCACATGTCCCTCGAGCAGCCTTTCGCACTCTTTTGCCGCAACCCTGTTTCCCGCTATGATAATCGGGATTGATTCGGGAAGCCTTTTGAGAAGTTCCGCATTATGCACTATGCAGGCCTTGTTTCCTCCGTCGGTTCCGCCGACGAGCAGGAATATATCCGGCTTTAGTGCGATAATGTCGTCAATGTCGTCTTCCGTCATCTCGTATGAGTAGACGCCGACGAGCTTTGCCCCCGCTCCGAGGCTTGCCATCCTTGCGGCCTCCGATGTCAGTTCCGGCACAAGTCCGGATGTGACCATCCTCAGTCCGCCGGCCGCCGAAGAGCACGCGTAAGTCTCGGCAAATTCGATATCTCCTATTTCGCTGCGCAGCTTGGCAAGAGCGTCCGTAAGTCCGTCATTGATATCTGTCTCGATGGTGGTGTAGGACTGTGCCGTTCCCAGCAGTTTCTCCTCATCAACATCCACGGCCGTAACCTTTGTATAGGTACTGCCGAAATCCACAAGCAAAACAGCTTTCATGTCCGTTATTTGTCGTCGAGCAGTTCGTGCAGCGCTTCGATAGTGGTCTCTGGCGCTGTTCCGGGAGGAAATACGCGGTCAAAGCCCATGGCTTTGAAGCGCTTCTCAACATCCGCAAATTCCTGTTTTCCAATAACGATATTGCCTCCCACGAGCAGAGGTATACCGACAAGTCCCGCCTCGTCGCACTTTTCGCGCATTCCGCGGCAGTCAAGTTCTCCCTGGCCGTAAAGCGAGGATATTACTATCGCGTCCGCATCGGATTCAATGGCTGCGGCAATGTACTCCTCCTGGCTGACCATAACGCCTAGATTGACAACGTCAAATCCGGCTTCGGTAAACGCATGATAGAGTATCTTGTTTCCGACGGCGTGTACATCCGACCCGATAACACCGATAACAAGAACTTTTTTGTCATGATGCTCTTTCATCGATTTGCTCCTTTGAATGCTAAAAAATCAGTATTGTTCTATACCATTTTATTATAATTGTTATATAACAAATGTCAACGATTAGTTCTCTTCATTTATTAAAAAGTCTCGGCACTTTATATGCATTTCTGATTATCCATACCCTGCCGGCAGCAATAATCGGCATATCATCATTCTGATATGCCGATTATTGCTGTTTATTCAGTTTATGTCCCAGATTATGCCTGAAGCTTCTTTTGCTGTTTCATGCTGTACATGTTTTCATCGGCCGTCTGGATAATCTGTGGAATGTATTTTCCCTCTTCGGGAATATATTCGCAATATCCGTAACTGACGCTGAGTTTGTACGGAAGGTTCGCGTATTCCGGGTTTTTGGACAGAATATCGTTTATGTGCCTGCAAGTATCAGCGACCCGGTCTTCACTGTCGGAAGCTATTATCATTGCGAATTCATCTCCGCCGTAACGGTACGCGGATACTTCGCCCTTGCCAGCTACCTGTCTCAGAGTGTCGGCTATAATGCACAGGGCATTGTCGCCTTCGTTGTGTCCGAAACTGTCGTTGATGGACTTGAAGTTATCCACGTCAATCATTACAAAGTAGAACTTGTCCTTTGCATCCATCTTCTCCGACATAACCTGATGAAGACGGCGTTTGTTGTTTAGCGTTGTAAGTTCGTCAGTATACATCATGGAATTGCATGATACAAAGAAAAGGTATACCCCGCCCAGAATGATACCCATTTCGCAAAGGAGAGATCTGTCGAGTTCATACTGCAGCACTGAAGACACAAGCAGCAAAAGCGCGTATACGATAATAATTGCCGTTTTTTCCCTGTCGGCGTATTTTTTCTTGTCAAACCAGTTGGCAATTCCGGCAACCAGGCTCAGCGCGATGAGGGCAAGAAGAAAAACGGCTATGATGCTGTCAAGTATTCCGTATTGCAGATTTCCTGCAGCATCGGACGTAACAAGATACGGCGTGCCTCGAAGCGCAATGGCTATTATGATACTGGCCATCTGTGCAATTATCAGTATCTTTCCGGCCACTACCGTGATTTTTTTCGGGTTGCCCAGAAGATGCAGCGTATACAGCCACCACGAGTCCGTATGCAGCGTCATAATGATATAGTAGATTATGGACGCGCCATACATAAACCGCAGATACTGACGCCCCTGCGGAACAAGGTACAGTTCCACGAACGAGTACAGCGCATCTCCCAGTATCGCCGCTATGGACAGTATTATGAGAAGCCGGATATACTTCTGTTCCTTCCGAATAAACACGTCCCTGATACGGAACGCAAAATATGCAAGAATAAGCACTCCGCACACCGGCAGGTCAATCAATATGCTCAGGTTGTTTTTAAAAGACATCGGTTACCTCAAATCTTCAGCAGCATTAATTTTTAATTAATTATCACGGAATATCCGGAAATTCAATTCTGCTCGCGCAGCGCTCTTACCTCATCTTCAATGTATATCATTGAGCCGTCGTCAATACGGTACTCGCACTGTATGAGCGTTTTATCCCTTGCGAAGTCTTTTATCTGTTCGCAGGTTTTACCGTCGCAGAATCTGCCGTAGTCTCTCGGCACCAGAAGCACGTCCTTGTCCCTGAGATAGGAAGGCACGTCGCACAGGAAAGTCTCGCTTCCAGATACCTGAACATCACCTGCGTAATCCGAGCATGCTTCGACAAGCAGATCCCCGAATCTTTCGCTTCTTGTCAGGATCCCCACGTTGCTTCCTTCCTTTATGGAAGCTATGCGGAAAACGGTCCTGGCTTCAAGCTTAAGCGCCGCCTTTACAACTCTTGCGTAAGTCGGCAGCACAGATTTCGCCTCTTCGGCATGCTTCGCGGATATTACGACAAGTTCCGTATCTTCCGGAATTCTGTAAGGGTAGGCAAGAATTTCATCGAGCGTGAAGGCGTATACGTCCACGTTGCCTATGTTCCTTACCTGCTCGGAGATCCTGAGGAGCACCTCGCTGTTGCATTCTACAACGGTTATTTTCACTCCGCCCGGCGTGTCCTCTCTCTCCCTGAGCTTTAGGTCTACGAAAATACCTATTTCGCTTTCGGAAAAACCCAGCGAGAAAAGCTTGTCGAGCATGGCGTCGATCGATTCCATAGCCGCGTTCTTGCGGTCGGCGGGCTGTCCGGGCTTGTAGCATACGGTCGTGCCTCTTCCCTGGACCTTTTCGATATATCCCTGGTTTTCAAGTTCATCATACGCGCGCATGACCGTGCCGCGGGCAATCGAGCACGAATCGCTCAGATCCCTGACCGTCGGAAGTTTCGCGCCGAACTCCAGCCTTCCCGAAACTATGTCCGACTTAACCATATCCACGAGCTGCTCGTAGATAGGCACATCCACATCATTATTAATTTTGTAATTGAAAGCTTCGTTCATATTGACTCAAGATAAGCCTTCCGGCCGGTTTCGTAAAGATTGTTTCCTTCCGAATCGATTATTACCACCACGGGAAAGTCCTCGACTTCCAGGCGTCTTATAGCCTCGGCTCCGAGGTCCTCGTAGCATACGACCTCCGCCTTTTTTATGCAGCTTGAAAGAAGCGCGCCGCAGCCGCCGATTGCTCCGAAGTACACGGCGCCGTGTTCCTTCATTGCATTTATGACCTCGTCGTTTCTCTTTCCCTTGCCTATCATGCCGGTTTCGCCCAGCGCTATAAGCGCCGGTGAATAGGCGTCCATCCTGTAGGATGTCGTCGGGCCGGCGGAGCCGATTGCCTGGCCGGGTCTGGCCGGAGTCGGGCCAACATAGTAGATTACAGAATCCTTGATGTCTATCGGGAGTTCCTCGCCCCGGGATATAAGCTCGCACAGTCTCTTGTGCGCGGCATCGCGGGCAGTGTAGATAACCCCGGAAATAAGGCAGCTGTCTCCCGCCTTAAGGGTCCTGACAGTATCTTTGCTAAGAGGCGCTTTTATGCTTATTGCCATATCAGAGTACCTCCGTTTTGTGGCGGGTGACGTGGCAGTTGATGTTGACCGCCACCGGCAGCCCGGCAATATGAGTCGGAAGATATTCGATCTGCACTGCAAGCGCGGTCGTCCTTCCGCCGAGTCCCTGCGGGCCTATTCCCAGAGAATTAATCTTTTCAAGCAGTTCCTTTTCAAGACCCGCATAGAACGGATTGGGATTTCTTTCATCAGTTGAGCGCATCAGCGCTTTTTTTGCAAGATATGCCGCTTTGTCGAAAGTGCCGCCTATACCCACGCCGACCACTATCGGCGGGCAGGGGTTCGGGCCCGCTTCCTCAACCACCTTCACAATAAAATCCTTTACCCCTTCGATACCGTCGGATGGCTTGAGCATTTTTATCTGGCTCATGTTCTCCGAGCCGAAGCCTTTCGGGGCAACCGTTATTTTTAGTCTGTCACCTTCGACAATGTCATAGTAAATCATGGCAGGGGTATTGTCTTTGGTATTAACACGGTCCAGGGGATCCCTGACAACGGATTTTCTCAGATAGCCTTCTTCATAACCCCGGCGCACGCCTTCATTTACAGCGTCTTCTATATTGCCGTCCACATGAACATCCCTGCCTATTTCAAGAAACACGCAGGCTACGCCGGTATCCTGGCAGATGGGCTGCATTCCCTTTTCCGCTATGGTGTAGTTCTCGCGGATCTTGCCGAGTATTCCCGAAGCCACTTCCCATTTTTCGCATTTTTCGGCTTCGGTTATTCTTTCTCGGATATCCTCTGGAAGCACGCAGTTCGCTTCAATTGCAAGTTTTCTGACCGTCTCTGTAATTTGAGACGCTTTAATCTCTGTCATAAAGCAATCACTCCCTGACGCTGTAGATTGGATACGGTTCCGAACCGTCGCGGTAGATAACCTTTGCGACTATCTTATCTCCGTGCTCGACCTTCTTCGGCATGCCGGTTATGGCCTCCGCCTTTGCCTTGAGAGCGGCAATGTCCGTGACGGGCAGCCCCGCGCTTTTAAGTCTGTCTGAAAGCTCGGCGTTTTTCGGATTGACCGCAATACCTCCCTGCGTCACAAGAACATCAATGTCGGCGCCCGGTGTGGACACGACCCCTACCCTGTCGCAGACAATGGGAAGACGCGCCCTGAACATGGGCGCAATAATCATCGCGAGCGATGCTCCCGCAGCGGTATCGCTGTGACCGCCCGAGCCGCCCATGAGGTATCCCTTGGAATCCGTGTGAACGTTCACGTTGAATTCGGTGTCTATTTCGGTTGCGCCCAGTATGACTATATCCAGGTTGTCCGTAACGCTGCCCTTGCCGCTTGCGCTGGCGTACTGGTCGCCGGAGATTTCCTGGTGCCTTGCATCAGACGCTATGGACTCGACAGCCTTCAGGTCGAAGCACTGTACGTCCATAAGCTTTTCAAAGCAGCCCTCGTGCAGCATGTCCACCATATAGCCGGTAATGCCGCCAAGACCGAAGCTTCCCCGTATACCCTCGTCGAGAATCATGTCCTTCAAAAACGCAGCGGCCGCAAGCGAAGCCCCGCCGGCTCCCGTCTGGAAGGAAAAACCGTCCTTCAGAAGGCCCGATGCGCGGATAACCCTGGCGGCATTCTTCGCCATGACGAGACCCACGGGGTCACGTGTAATGGTGGTTGTGCCCGACACTATTCCCTTCGGGTCCCCGATTGCATCAACCTGAACGACATAGTCAACGCAGGTTTCCGGTATTGACCAGCCCTGAAGCGGATAATCCACAAGATTGTCCGTTATTATTACAACTTTCTTCGCATGCATGGCATCGGGAATGGCATATCCCAGGCTGCCGCACGCAGACTTTCCGAACTTGCCCGTGCAGTTGCCCATGCGGTCGGATGAAGGCGCCGCGATAAAAGCGACGTCAATCGGAGTTTTGCCCGAGCAGATATCCGCAGCCCTCGTGCCGTGGGTACGGAACTCGACCGGGTTGTCCATTATGCCGCGGGATATTTCATGGCCGATTCCAGCCGACACATAGTCTGTATAGAGCTTTGTCACGACATGGTTTTTAATGTCGTACACAAGCGGTCTGTGCACGTCGAAAAGCGAGCTTGCATTGACGGCTATGTCATGAAATCCCATATCCGAAATCTGCTCCATAACCATGTTTAGCACATAGTCGCCGTTTCTCAGATGGTGATGGAAGGATACCGTCATTCCGTCCTCAAGGCCGCACAGTTCTATGGCCTCGCGGATATTTTTGACCAGTTTTGTTTTCACTGCTCCTGCGCCCCCTTTCCGAGTCCGAGCTGCTCGGCCGCCTCAATTGTCTGGCGCGCCCGTGCGACTATGGGCGCGTCTATCATCTTGCCGCGTAGCGAAATGGCTCCCTTGCCCTGCTCCTTGGCCTTCTTGATTGCGTCCATAACCTCGTATGCGTATTCAATATCCTTTATTGAGGGTGAAAACACCTCATTGATGGCATCGATGTGTCTCGGCGAAATGGATGCCTTGCCGGTAAATCCGAGCGCTTTTGCGCTCATTGCGTCAGCCCTTATTCCCTCATCGTCGTTCACATCCGTAAAGGGCGTGTCGTAAACGTCCACATTCGCGGCCCTCGCCGCGACGACAAGCCGCTGCCTTGCATATTCTATCTCGCGGCCTTCCTTTGTCCTCTTGCATCTCAAATCCGCAGTCAGATCCTCCGCGCCCAGGAAGATTGCCGCGACCCTCGAAGTCGCCGATGCGATGGCATACGCGTTTTCAACTCCGAGCGCCGTCTCGATTAAAGGCATCAGCCGGACCGTGTTATTCTCCATGCCGAGCTTCTTTTCAAGGGCGGTCATGTAATCGTCCGCCGCGGCTATATCCGAAGCCGTACCGCTTTTCGGCAGCATTATCATGTCGGGCCTGCAGGACATTATCTCGTCGAGGTCCTTTTTCCAGTAGTCTGTATCCACCGAATTGATGCGGACTATTGTACCGATACCGGAAAGATCCATGTATCTCAGAGTGTTTCTTACAAGCACTCTTGCTGAATCCTTTTCGTCCGGAGCCACGGCGTCTTCGAGGTCGAATATGAGCATATCCGCGCCAAGGCAGTTTCCGTTTATAAGAAGATTGGGCGTGTTGCCGGGTATAAACAGCATTGACCTTTTCATTGAAGTTCGATCCCCCTTCTGACAGCGGTTTCGACTCTTGCTCGGATCACGCAGTCGAGCGCGCCCTGATCGCGTATGCGCAAAACGGCATTCTTGATTCCGTACTCGCTGAGCACTTCATTGGCCGATGCGCGTATCGAGTCGCCGAACTGGGCTTCGACGGCCGATTCGAGATTAAGCTCGATTCCGTCCGCAGCCGGTTCTATTTCGACATATGCATCGCTGGACTCCATTGTTCCGGCGCATGCCGCTTTTATTATTTCTGCCATAACATGCCTCCCATGAACGCAAAAATGTTCTAATACAATTTTGCTTATTATATGATACAATTTGCGTCATTGCAATTCTTTATACCGATTTTGCTCCATATTTTCCTGTTATTATTGGATGGCGAGTATGTGACAATCGCCAAAACTGTGTTATACTGATTTAATAATATGTGCATTTCACTTCGGAGGAGAGCATGAAACTTACATATAATCAGGAAGTCAGTCTTGTCAAAGGCATACTGGGTGCGTCCGGTTTTGACGAATCATCCGCTGAAACCATTGCCAGGGTTATTACCCATTCCGACTTCACCGGCGTCTACTCACACGGTCTGAGCCGCCTGACAAGATATCTCAGGCAAATAAAGGCCGGTTCCTTGAACGCGGCTCCCGAATACAGTACGGTTCTTGACGAAGAGTGCATACTCGTTGTGGACGGCGACAGCGGCAGCGGAATAGTCTCCGTGAACAAAGCCTACGACGAAGCTCTATTAAAGGCAAAGGCACAGGGCATCGCATTCGCCTCCGGCAGACACAACGCCAATATTGGCTGCGGGTCGTATTACGGCTGGCGCGCCGCGAAGGACGATATGATTCTTCTTCTCGGCTGCAACACCTACGCGTTCACTTCCCCGTTCGGCGGCGCCGACAGGCTGATCGGGACAAATCCCATAATATTCGCCTCTCCCGCCGGGGATGAATACCCCATAGTCATGGACATCTCCACGACCTGCGTTGCCATGGGAAAAATCCAGGCCATGGAACGTGAAGGCAAACCCATCCCCTCCGAGTGGGCAAAAAACTACGACGGAGCCCCGACCGAGAACCCGTCCGAAGCCTTTTCCCTTTCACCCATTTCAGGGCACAAGGGCTACGGTCTTGCGGTTATGGTAGACATCCTCAGCACCATGCTCTCGGGCGCAGCGTTCGGAACGGATATAGGGCTGTTTTCGAAACTTGAAAAGGAAAACACCGGCTTTTTCATGATTCTCATCGATCCTTCGAAGTTCATGCCCATCGGTGAATTCAAGGCCGAAGTCGACAGATACGTCCGCATGATGAAAGACGGGCGCAAGGCCCCCGGAACGGAAGAGATATTCCTCCCCGGTGAAATTGAGTTCAGAACCTACGAAAAGAACATGTCTACAGGCGTGGGATTCTCCGAAGCTCTCGAGAAGGAGCTCACCGCGCTGGCAGCGGAGCTGGGCGCGGTCGGCGAGGGAGCGGATTTCGAAACTCTCGTGCATCATTTTGAAAAGCAAGAATGAGACTTATAAGCATTGGATATTAACACTTACCGAAAACTTGACGGCGAAGCAAAGGAAAAATGGCATTCGTTCATGTCGGATGCCGGGCTTTGCGTCTCCGATGACGCCGACTTTACGGTTATTATTTCCGATAACGGTGATATAGTCTCTTCGGCTTCGAGATGTGGAAATGTACTGAAGTACTTTGCCGTCTCGCCGTCGATGCAGGGTCAAAATCTAACGGCAAAGCTGATTACTGCCCTTAGCATGGACGCGTTTGAAAACGGCATACATCACCTGTTCGTATACACAAAGCCCGAAAACGGGATTCTATTTGAGTCGTCGCTGTTCTATAAAGTATCCGAAAGCAGCAGAGTCCTTCTGATGGAAAACGAAAAGGGCGGTATAGACAAATTCCTTTCGTCGCAGCCGGCCGTATATTCTTCGGGTCTTACGGGCGCAGTCGTCATGAACTGCAATCCCTTCACCCTGGGTCACAGATATCTCATAGAAAAGGCTCTGGAGCGCTGCGACAACCTTTATGTGTTCGTTCTATGCGAAGACTCATCTCCGATACCTGCAGCCGACAGGCTCTCGCTTGTCATGGAGGGCACGGCGGATCTGGATAATGTCACGGTTTACCGGACCGGCGACTATCTCATTTCCTCGGCGACATTCCCGGACTATTTCCTCAAAGAGAAAACCGACGCCACAGACGCGCAGTGCGAGCTTGATACCACGGTATTTGCCGGGCATTTCGCCCCGTATTACAATATAGGCATACGCTTCTTCGGCACCGAACCCGACAGCGATGTCACGGCAAGGTACAACACCGTCGCCAAAAAGCTCCTCCCCGCGTACGGAATAGGGTGCACCGAAATACCGCGGCTTACCGATGGCAGCGGAAGACCTGTTTCCGCGGGCGAGGTGCGCAGACTCCTTAATAAAAACCGGCCGGAGGAGATAAAGAAGCTTGTTCCCGAAAGCACTTTCGCATATCTCTCCCGGCGCGGCCTGATATAGCCCGCCCGAAACTTTTCCTTGTCAAACTATGAAAAAGAGGTATTTCCAATGCCAGCAAACGGACATCAGTTAAGTCATATACTCAGTTCATACTACGCTCCGCGCGGCAGAGCGCGTATCTTCGAAACGGGCATCATGATATCCCAGACATATCTCAACCCCGCCGACAATCTCATAGGTATTATCGGTGATCCCGGCAGCGGAAAAAGTGCCCTTGCAAAAGGCATGTTCCCGGGCCTCGAGCTTACCAACGACGACGACGGAGTAAATGTCCGGCCCCTGCCCCTTCTCGGCGTGGATGAGAACAACGGGTTCTTTTCCCCTCACACCTATCATGTGGACATCCGTTTCGAGACCGGCTTCACCCAGCTGAGCGTTCTCGCCGACGCCATTGTCGAGGCTATCCGCCGCGACAAGAGAGTCGTCTGCGAGCATTTCGAACTCGTCTACCCCATGCTCCCGATGAATGCCGACCTTCTTATAGGCATAGGTGAGGAAATACTCGTCGCCAGACCGACCATTTTCGGACCTGAACCCCAGCAGATCTACGATACCGTGCACAAGTCCCTGCCGTACCGTCTCATGGCGCATACGGCCGAAGACCTCTGCGAGCATTTTCTCAATCCCGATGACGACAACCGCTGTCTCCACGGCGACGTGCGCCACGGCTTCACCCTTATTTTTCAGGATTACCCGCCGGAACTCAACATTCACGAGCTCGAAGCCCATGTCAACGACGTAATAGCCCAGGACCTGCCCGTCACATATTACGACGACAACCATATTACAATCGGCGAAACCATACACCACTGCACCGGCCCCCGCACTCATGTCGGCCGCACGGGCCAGATTGAGAACTTCCACCTTCTCGACCACCTTGTATACGATCATCTGCGCAACAGATACATACTTGTCGGCTGTGTCGGAGAGGGCGCAGAAGCGAACCTGCAGAAGCTTGACACCATAAGGCTGCATGAAACGTTCTGAAAGCGTAACTCTTGAAGATATGCTCCTAGCGAGGGAGCGGCGCGCTTCAGTGCAGAGGCAGCTTATTTGCAAATACGGTCTCCCGCTTGTTTCGTTCACGATGAACATAGCGGGAGATATAAAAAGATACCCTCAGTCGGATATGGCCTTCTACGAAGGGCTCGATCTGCTTGAGGGCATTTTAGGCAAGCCGGAAGAACTGGTAGTTACCGACGAAAAAACGGGTCTTGAGGCCGTGATGGTCTACGCGGCCGAGCCTTCGGAAATAAAAAGCTGCTGCACATCCATCGAAGACCTCCACAGCGCCGGACGCCTTTTCGACATGGACGTAATCCTTCCCGACTCAACTAAGCTCAAACGCGGTGAGGAGCGAAAATGCATAGTATGCGGCGGGGACGTGCTTGTGTGCTCGCGCTCGCGCGCCCACGGTCTTGACGCGGTCAAAGCCGGGACTCTCGAGATACTGAACCGGTACTGCGCGGATAAAATAGGCTCCCTTGCCTCCGACGCGCTTATGGCCGAAGCCTACATCACCCCCAAGCCCGGGCTTGTCGACGCGCATGACAGCGGCGCTCACAAAGATATGGACATCGAGATAATCTGCCGCAGCGCGGACGCCCTTCGCGGATATTTCACCGATGTGGCATACGAGTCGCTTAAGGAGGATCTTGACATCCCTGTTTTGAAAGGCCTGGGCATAAAGGCCGAAAAAACCATGCTTGAGGCAAGCTCCGGCGTCAACACACACAAAGGCGCCATATACCTTCTCGGCCTTGCAGTATCCGGCTACTGCCGCAGCATGCTGGCAGGCGGCGATGCCCTTTCTTGCGCCGCCGAAATTGCCGGGCAGCTCGACGGCTTTGAGAGCGGAAGCCACGGCGACACCGTAAGAAAGAAAACCGGCATAACCTGCGGTCCCAAATCCGAAGCCATGAATTCGTTTCCGAACGTGCGCCTTGCCCTTGACTCGGTTTCGTCCGGAAAGAGCATATACCGCACGCTTCTTGAAATCATGGCGGTTTGCCCCGACTCCAACGTCATCTACCGCGCCGGCACAGACGGCCTTGAATATATGAAAAAGGCCTCCGAAGAGGCCCTTGAATGCGGTGACGATATTCTTCCGTCCATACTGTCCGAAATGAACGGTGATTTCATAAAAAGGAACATAAGTCCCGGAGGCTGCGCGGATATCCTGTCATGCGCGCTGTTTCTTAACAGTCTCGGCGAAACATAAAAACTTAACCGCGGTATCTTCTGAACGTCTTTGTCATTTCGCAAAGGCGTTCAGCCGTTTTTTTGCCGGCCGCACCGGGTTTCATTCTCCATCTCCAGTTGCCTTCGGCGATGCCCGGAATATTCGTGCGGCATGAACCCGGAAGTTCCAGCACATCCTGCATCTGCACGCCGAACAGGTCTGACGCCGTTGACATTCCAGTCCTGATAAGCCCGTAGCACCAGCCTTCGTCCTCGGTTATGTGCATATACTCCGAAGCGAACTTCCTGTCATCGGCGTTAAGCGTATCCAGCCATCCGAGTACGGTATCGTTGTCGTGGGTACCCACGTAGCAGCAGGAGTGATATGTGCAGTGATGCGGGAGATAGGATGATTCGGATTTTGAGTCAAACGCAAACTCCAGCACCTTCATTCCCGGAAAGCCCGAATCGCCGAGCAGTCTTCTGACGCCGTCGCTCAGCTCGCCGAGATCCTCCGCGATGAATTCAATATTCGAAAACCACCCCGAAAGAACTCCTACCAGCGACATTCCCGGACCTTTTTCCCAGTGTCCGTTGATTGCCGTAGTCTCACCGTAGGGAACCGCCCAGTAATCCTCAAAGCCTCTGAAATGGTCTATTCTCAGCACATCGTAGAGTCTTGTCGCGCCCTCTATTCTCCTTATCCACCAGCCGTATCCGTCGGCTCTCATCCTGTCATAGTCGTACAGGGGGTTGTTCCAGAGCTGTCCGTCCTTATTGAAGTAGTCTGGCGGAACGCCGGATACCTCCGTCGGGACATTTCTTTCGTCCAGGCGGAAAAACCATGGTTCTGACCATACGTCCGCCGAATCGAGCGCGACGTATATGGGAACATCCCCTATGAATTTGATTCCCTTTTCGACGGCATAGCTTCTGAGCATGTTCCACTGCTTGAAAAAGAGATACTGCAGAAACTTCCAGAATCCTATTTCATCGGAAAGTTCGGATGCGTATGCGCTGATGGCCTCCTGGTTTCTCATCCTGATTTCCTCGGGCCACTCCATCCACGCCTTGTTGCCGAATCTGCCCTTGAGCGCCATGTACAGGGCGTAGTTGTCCAGCCAGCGGGCATTGCTGCTGCAGAACTCTTCTCTTGACTGCAGCTCATAATCCGCGGCTTTGGCATAGGCTTTTCTGAGCACGGCAAAACGGTTTTCGTAAAGCTTTCCGTAATCCACGCGCTCAATGTCCGAACCCCAGTCAATCTTTCCCACTTCCGACCCGGTCAGCAGCTTGTCCTTAACAAGCATGTCCAGGTCGATATAGTACGGATTGCCCGCGAATGTGGACGGCGACGAATACGGGCTGTCCCCGGCGTCCGTCGGTCCGAGCGGGAGAAGCTGCCAGTATGTCTGGCCTGCCTCTTTGAGAAAATCTATAAAATCATATGCGGCTGCTCCCATAGTTCCGATTCCGTACGGTGACGGCAGGGAGAACAGCGGCATTATTATTGCCGAACTGCGATTCATATTACACTTCCTGATAGTAGTATTAGTCTTGTTTTTCCTTTTCCGCTTTTTCCTTTTCTATTTCCCTGTCTATGAGCTCGACGAGCTTCTTCGTGATATAGTCATAGCCCTTTTCTGTATGGGGAATAAAGCACGCGCTGCAGTCCTTGACATATTCCTGGTCATAGTTGAAATTCCCTCCGCAGTCCGGTCCGAAACGGTGGAGCGGGCAGAAACAGAACAGGCAGTTGAATCCCCCCTCGTATCCCTCGGGAATTTTATGGCAGGGATAGTACTCGCACTCAGCGTTGCAGAAAAATTTATAGGAGTTTTCCGCCATCATATGCTCCATTCGGGGACGGATATCACCTCGCCGATATCGTAGCCAAGTATGACCGAACCGGTTTTTCTGAATTCTCCGGCGTCACCGCTTGTGCAGAACTTTGTCTTCCCCTCTCCGCCTTCGATGCCGTTTTGGGCAAGTATCTCCGAAAGTCTTCTTGCTCCGCATGCCGATGCCGAAATAATTTCCACACCGTCGCCCATATAGTTTCTTATGGCAGGCTCTATAATGCCGTAATGAGTACAGCCGAGAAGCACCGTGCTCGCTCCGGCATCCTTTATGGGCTTCATATACCTTTCAACCGCCTCTTTGACACGTTCGTCGGTGTACGGCACTCCGCCTTCTATGAGCGTAACGAAGTCCGGGCACGCCACGGATACGACCGGCCTTTCGACGCCGGCTTTGGCAAGTTCCGTCTCGTATCCCTTTGACTTTATTGATGCCGCCGTAGCTATAATTCCGAGCGGCGCATCGTCGGCGTGCGACGCGATATACTCGACCGTGGGTTCAAGCACGTTGCAGCACGGAACGCTTGCCGCGCCCAGAACATTCCCGGCATTGAGGGATATCGTTCCGCAGGCCGCAAGCAGAGCCTTGGCACCGGATGCTATGAGAAAGTCCACGATGTTCTTTGTGCAGCTTTGGATTTCCTCCCTTGTTTTCGCGCCGTAGGGTGCTCTTGAGTTGTCCCCGAAAAAGATAACGTTTTCATCCGGCATTATCTGTTTGATGACGCTGTAGGCGGTAAGTCCGCCGAATCCCGAGTCAAATACTCCGACCGGTCTTGAATCCATATTAATATACCTCACTGTAGTTGATACCCGATGATTATAACACCGCGGCAAAAAAGGTCAATATGTATCCGGCCTGCAGAATCTCGCCGAATCTGCAGGCCAGCTAAATTTTATTTTATCGCATACTCTCCGGTCCAGACCGTAACGACTTCTCCGTAAATGTCTCCCCAGTCTCCCAGGTTCGCCGCATAGGCGCCCATTTCGTAGTTGACCTCGTCACGCCAGGATTCGGTCGGAAGCGCAGGATAATTGATTGTAATCGGAACTTTTCCGGATTCGGTCATCTTCCTGTCCGTCATTACAAACGGGTTATCCGACTCGACCGCGTTCTTGTAAGGAATTACATAGCCCATCTCGGCAAGCGCCTTCGTTCCCTCAGAAGAAGTGACAAGCCAGTTGAGGAAGTCAAGAGTTGCATTGATGTTCGCCTCTGTCGCGTTTTTATTGACGCTCCAGTAGCAGTTTGTTCCCGTGCACATGCCCTGTTTTGACTCATCGCCTATTCCCATGTAGACCGGGATGAACGCGATGTCGTCCTCCTTCAATCTACCGTCGGACTTGATGTAGTCCCAGATTTCAGTGCCGCATATGAAGAACACGCCATCGCCGTTGAGGAATTCCCTGCAGGCATCCTCGTTGGTTCTCTGGACATAAGTCGGATTGAGGTCGTAGTACGAACAGTTCATATTGTATATGATAAGATCCCAGAACGTGTGGAACTTATCCAGGAATGTCCCGTCAAGGACATCCTTTATTCCCACTCCGTCCTCCTTGAATTCCGAGACGATGGGAATATTGACAAGCCTGTTGGTAAGTCCCGTTTCGGTAATGTCTCCCATCGGGGCGGAGACGAATGCCGCGGACGAGCTTGTTACGTTCCTTGCAGCCGTGATATCCGCGACAACCGATACAAGGCTGTCATAGTCCTTAATCTCATCAACGCTACGGCCGTAGGTCGCAAGAAGCGGCTTGTTCACAAGAATGCCGTAGCTCGTAATATTTCTCGCAACGCCGAGAGCCTCTCCGGCTTTGGTGTAGGTAATATATTCCTTGCTCGTCAGCTGGTTGTAAACATCCGAGTCTTTAATGTCAAGGCAGCTGTCGCTTAGGGTTCTGAGGTCCGCCGAGCCGTTTATTTCAAACATCGTCGGCACATCAACGTCCGTGAGGGCATCGGAAAGCGCCTCGCCCGTCTTTACCGTAACCGGAACACCCGTTTTCTGGGTGTAGGCAGCGGCCACAGCGTTCCAGGCGTCCATATGATATGCATCGTTCGTAAGATATATGACTCTTCCGCTCTCAGGGTCCTCCGTCATGTCCACGGGCGCGCCGCGCGTGCTTCCGTAGATGGTATCGTGCTCGTTTACAAGCGGATCGTTTTCCGTGAAGTTGTAGCAAAGCGGATTGAGCGCATATTCAAAGCCGTCATATACTATTCTGAATATACCTTTCGGCTTCTGTGACGGGAACGAGCCCGTATATTCTTTTATGGCCCAGTCCTGAGCAAGATACTGCTTGTAGCTCTTCCACTTTCCCATGACAAAGCCTTCGTTCGCGCCGATTGCTCCGCCTTCAAGTCCGGTGGGACAGGTCGTATCTATTTCAATTCCGGGATGCAGTTCTCTCATTTTCTGGACCTGCTCCGGCGGAACCGGGTCGCCCGAGCCCAGCCACAGGCGCTTGAGGTCAAGGTCGTAAAGCGGTGTAATATCCGTAACGTCGAAGCATGTTCCCACATTGAGATGCTGCAAACTCGTGCACTGCGCAAGTGGCTTGAGATTACTGATCCTGGTGTTGCCCGCTTCAAGATAGAACAGCTTTTTGCAGTTTTCAAACGGCGTGAGGTCGCTCACCTGCGTAATGGAAATGACGGCGACTCTCAGGTCCGTAAGATATGAAATGAAGGAAAAGTCCGACAGTTCCTCGTTATGCCCCAGGTCGATGAATTTGAGATGATTGCAGTACTTGAACTGCTGGGCATCCTCGTTGTAGATGTTGCCGCCCCAGCTCGGTTTCGAGGCAAGCACCTTGGTGACGTTCGTTCTGAATGAATAGCCTGTCGCCATCCATATACGCCAGATAACGTCGATATCCGGGAATTCCTCGCGTATTTTGGCCATTGCCTCGTTCGACACTCCGCACGAGTCCATGTCCAGGGTAGAGCAGTTTCTCATGTAGGGCAGAATCTGCCTGACCGCCTCGCCTTCGTCGTACATGGTGCAGTGGTTGAAGTCCAGTATCTTGTCGTAAGTATTGAGGCTCTGGTTATACAGGGTAAAACCGTATGAAAATCTGGCATTCGGCGCCGCGGCATACAGCTTGTCAAGGTCGGCCCACGTAAGTCCGTTTGACTCGTCACCGATATCCGCATAGGCGAGGTTCGGCATCTGCTGCAGAACTTCGCACACGGCGTCCACATCGGACGGCTTTATGCTGCTCAAGTCCAGCTTGCGGTTGCCGGTCGAAACCGTTTTTCCAAGAACCGTAACATCGTAATATACGACAGGCGTCGGCGTCGGGTCCGCCTCGGGCACCTCCGGCACATCGGCTGACAGCGCACTGTTTACCTGCAGGGCGGCCGAAGGCTCGGCAATGCCCTGATTCTTCTGCGGTGACGTTCCGAAAACCAGAATGCACACCAGCAGTATGGCTATTAAAATGTAAGGAATCTTTTTCATAATAATCTATTCTACTTACACAGAAAAATATGTCAATAAAACTGCGCTTAAAATGCTCAGCGTACGTATGGTCGGGGAAAAGGAACTCACTTCCTGCTCTTTTTGTCTAACTTCTGGAAAATAAACGCTATTAGCGACAGAACTAGTCCCAGCGGAACCAGAAGCGGCAGCAGATAGACATAGCTTACGGGAATGAACTTGTAGCACAGTCCGAGTGCCGGATTGTTTTCCGGGCTGTAGGTGAAGAAGTAGTTCGAATCCGGAAGCACGGTTGCTCTGAGCCACATGTTGATGAAGTGCACGATAAGCGCGATGACGGCAAGAAGCAGCATTGCCTTCGGAACATCTTTAACTTTCGGTTTGTAGAATCCGAGAGTTACAAGGCAGATCGCCTGAATAAACACCAGGCCGTGGAATCCGTAGAAACCGATGGATTCAAATGAAAGAAGAGGAATGTTGTAGAATCCCTCGACAGGCATGAGAATAGCCATCAGAGAGCAGATTGAGCCTATAAAGAAACAGAAGCACAAAATGGTGTTGTTCTTTTTAAGAATTCCGGGCAGTACAAGAAACGATGCGACCTGGCACAGCGCCAGCGGAAGCTCGTTCCACAGCGACGTCTCGTAGGTTTTGCTGCCCCAGATGAGGTAGCTCTTGCAAAGAATATAGAAGACTATAAGGAAAATATACAGGCCGGTCATAATCTTTTTACGGTAGGCCTCGTCCTTTCCCTTTCCGAGAAGAGTGTTGAAAATAATAATCGCAATCTGCACTGCGAACATTATCCACCACGCCGTATTGAGTGAATTGATAATCATATTATTACCCTCCGGTAAATTTAATCATTTTAACGGTTATTAGTCTACCAAATGACGGCGGAAATAACAACACAAAATGACAATCCCGCGATGATTTCAGGCGCATTTTAAACCCCCGTTTTTCCGATAATTCTTGAAATGTACCCAAAACTTTTTTACAGTAAAACCAGAGAATAAATTATCCGGATGCAGCCGCTTTTCTGCACCCGGCAAAATACGAAAATAACAATCAGGGAGGTATAAAAATCAATGGAAAAGCAATATGACATCATAGTCATAGGTGCCGGAAACGGAGGCCTCTCCGCAGCCGCTGCCGCTGCAACCCGCGGGTACAAGACTCTGCTCATAGAGCAGCACAATCTGCCCGGTGGATTTGCGACGAGCTTCAAGCGCGGGCGCTTCGAGTTCGAACCGGCGCTGCATGAACTTTGCGATGTCGGCGAGCCCGGCAACCGTCAGGAAGTCGGCGCGCTCATCGACTCCTACGGCGCAAAGGTCGAATGGCTGGCCCTGCCCGAGGCCTACCGTCTCATCATAACCGGTGAGAACGAGGAGAAGATAGACGCCGTAATGCCCTTCGGAAGAGAGGCGTACATCGACAAGATGGAGGAATATGTCCCCGGCAGCCGTGAATCCATGGAAAAATTCTTCTATCTGGCCGACTGCGTGATGGCGGCCAACGAGGCTGTCGCGGCCGCAGGCGGAAAGGCGGACACCAAGGTCATGATGAAGGAACATCCGGAATTTTTAAAGTGTGCGGGCTATCCCACCTCGGTTGTCCTTCGCAAGCTCGGTATGCCGAAAAAAGCCCAGACCATACTTACCGCTTACTGGTGCTACATGGGCGTCAACACGGAGGACCTCGATTTCGGTTTCTTCGCCGCACTGATATACAAGTATATTGAAAACCCCGCATACATACCGCTCAAGCGTTCCCACGAGCTGTCGGTTGCGATGGACAAGACCATCCGCGAGCACGGCGGCGAGATTCTCTATAACACATTGGCGACAAAGATTCTTATGGAAGACACTCTTCCCGTAGGCGTTGAGACGAACCACGGCACATTCTACGCCAGGCATCTGATCCCCGCCATCTCGCCCAACGCCGTATTCGGCGACATGATGGACGGCGGCAAGGATCTTCCTCCCGCACACATCCGTGCGGTCAACGCCAGAAAAATAGGCGCAAGAGGCTTCTGCTGCTACGTCGGCCTCAACAAGACTCCCGACGAGCTCGGCGTCAACGAATACAGCTACTTCATCTATGAAACATCCGACAGTGTCAACGAGCAGAACATGTCCGGCACTTTCCGCGAGCATCCCATGCAGGCCACAATCTGCCTCAACCGCGGCAATCCCGGCTGCTCGCCGGACGGAACAACCATCATGAGCTTCACAACCTTCTTCACGAAGGATATCTGGTCAGAAATAACGGAAGAGGAATACTTCGCCAAAAAGCGCGAGGTCGCCATGAAGATGATCCGCGACTTCGAAAAGGCGACCGGCACATCGATTATCCCCTACATAGAGGAAATAGAGATTGCAACGCCTGAGACTCTTGCCCGCTATGCCATGGTTCCCCAGGGCACGATGTACGCCTACTCCTGCGGAGAAGGCGACAGCCTGTCGTCCAGAATCCAGATGGTTGACGAGGATCAGCGCGTTAAGAACATCCGTTTTGCCGGCGGCTACGGACCCAGACTCTACGGCTACAGCTCCACTTATATGTCCGGCGACATGGCTGTTAAATGGACAATGGCTGATATGAAGGAGGAAGGTTATGAAAAAGTTTAACTTTCACATAAAGCCCATCGGACTTTTCGATATGATCTACTTCAAGAATGCGGTTCCCAGAAGAAGGGCCATTCTTGAAAACGGTTCGCTTGACCCCATCACATCGCAGTACGGCGTAAACAAGCTGGCCAAGTCCCTGCATCCCAAAATGCAGGAAGCCAAGGTCGCCGAAATAATCGACCGCAAGGACGCAAAGACCTACGTGCTCAAGGCGGACAAGCTTGCATACTTCAGAGCCGGCCAGTACATCTCGGTAAAGCTCGACATCGGCAGCACAGTCACTGCCAGACCCTATACCCTCGCGGCATCTCCGAAGGATGCGCTTGAGGGCAGATACGAAATCACCGTAAAGAAGTCTCCCGACGGCTTTGTTTCTGACTACATCCTCAAAAACTGGGATGTCGGCACAAAGGTTACCGTATCCGGTCCGGAAGGTCCCTTCTCCTATGAGGAAATGCGCGACGAAAAGCAGGTCGTGGGTCTTGCGGGCGGCAGCGGCATCACCCCGTTCATGTCAATGATGCGGGCCATCGCCGACGGAATTGAAGACTTCAATCTGACGCTTCTCTACGGTAGCAAAACCCAGTCGGATATCCTTTACTGGGACGAAATAGAAGCCCTGTGCGAAAACTGCGACAAAATCAAAGTCGTCTATATCCTCAGCGATGAAAAGGCAGAGGGTTTTGAAAACGGCTTCATAGACGCGGATATAATCAAAAAATATGCTCCGGACAAGTACTCGCTCTATATCTGCGGTCCGAGAGCCATGCACGACTTCCTTGACAAAGACGTTCTTCCCAAACTCGGTCTGGACCTCAAGCACATACGCCGCGAGTTCGTACCCGCGCCCTCAGACCCGTCATACTTTGCGGAGTTCACGGGAGACAAGAACGCTGTTTACTCACTGAAGGTTATTTTCAGGGACAAGGAAGAGACCATTCAGGTGCGTGCGGACGAACCCGTGCTCACCGCCATAGAACGTGCCGGTATCTCCGCTCCTTCAAAATGCCGCAGCGGCGAGTGCGGCTGGTGCCGTTCAAGACTCGTAAGCGGAAAGGTCTTCATTCCCGAATCTCTCGACGGACGCAGAATGGCAGACGTTGAGGCGGGATACATCCATCCCTGCAGCAGCTGGGCACTTTCCGACCTCTGCCTTGAGATATTCCCGGAATAATACATCCGATATAAAAGTTCAAAATACATAACCATAAGCCGTCACTCCAAAAACAGGAATGACGGCTTAATAATCTTATATTAAGTTCTTATTATCCGCATTGTCCGGCTATCTGAACAGCACAGCGCTGGCAAACGCGAAATACACCAGCAAGGAAAGCGCATCCACTATTGTGGTAATGAAAGGGCTCGACATGACAGCCGGGTCGAATCCGAGCTTGTCCGCAATCATCGGAAGCGAACAGCCCACTATTTTGGCAACCAGCACAGTCACGCCCAGAGCCAGGCACACCACAAGCGCGACGGAAACATTCACGGCGGAATTACCCAGAAGCATCCTGTCGATTAGGATAATCTTGGCAAAGCAGGCCGCGGACAGCGTGAATCCGCAAAGAACCGCAGTCTGGATTTCCTTCCATATAACCGAAAAAATATCCCGGAACGTCAGTTCGCCCAGCGAAATCGCACGTATTACGGTTACGGACGCCTGGGAGCCGGAATTGCCTCCGGTATCCATAAGCATGGGTATGAACGCGGTCAGCACAACCTGCGCGGCAAGCGCATTTTCGAATTTCGTGATTATCATACCCGTGAAGGTCGCCGAAACCATCAGCAGAAGCAGCCAGGGTATTCTCTGCTTGAACAGATCCCATGCGTTTGAGCGCAGATAATCCTTTTCCGAAGGAAGCATAGCGGCCATCTTTTCGATGTCTTCCGTTGCCTCTTCTTCCATAACATCCATCGCATCGTCGAATGTTATGATACCTACCATGTGGTCATCCACATCCAGAACTGGCAGGGCAAGGAAATTGTATTTTGAGAGCATCTGTACGATGTCTTCCCTGTCGTCGCTTGTATGGACGGCGATAACGTTTTTATCCATGATGTCGGATATCTTAACGTCATCGTTTTTAACTATAAGAAGATCCTTAAGTGTTACGACACCCAGGAGCTTTTTGCTCTGCGTGACATAACAGGTATAAATGGTCTCCTTGTCAACTGCGTTCTGCCTTATCCTTGCAAGTGCTTCATCCACTGTCATACTGGGATGCAGCGTTATGTATTCGGTGGTCATGATTGACCCGGCCGAATTTTCCGGATATCTCAGAATCTCGTTGATTTCGCGGCGCATCTGCGGATCCGCCTGTTGAAGAATTCGTTTTACCACATTTGCGGGCATATCTTCCACAAGATCGACCGCATCGTCAACATACAGTTCCTCGATAACATCCTTGAGTTCCTTGTCGGAAAATCCCCTGATGAGAAGTTCCTGAAACTCGGCGTCCATTTCCACAAAGGTCTCCGCCGCGAGTTCTTTGGGTATCAGCCTGAAAAGCAGTGGTATCCTTTTTTCATCCAGTTCCTCAAAAACGGCCGCAATATCCGCTCCGTTCATCGTACTGAGGATATCCTTCAGAGTCTGGTACTTTTTTCCGTCAAGAAGAGCAATAATCGTGCTCTCAACGGTAACATTGTGTTCAGCCATCGCAAATCCTCCTTTGAAAAGTCTTGCGCAGGAAGTTGCGACACACAAACAGGCCTAATATTTAATTCTAAGGGCAGGAAAAGCACATAAACGCCGGTATGTGAATTTCCTGTATAATACTTCGGCCCGATAAAGTGCCGCTACTGTCACCAGCGTCCATGACGTTTCCTCCTATTTCTCAAAATTTCGGCATATGCCTCCATAATTATAGTATCGTTTTTCAAAATACAAAAGCTTTTTTTGCCGGTCAACTTATTTTTTTACCTTGTTTTTCGGAACTGATTCAGAAAAGTTGCGAAGCAGATTCCCACGAGCAGTTCAATTGCCGGAAAGCCTCCACTATTCCCCAAAAAAAGCATAATCCCGTAACGCTCCGGGATACTTCGGTATCCTTACGTCACGGGATTTCTGTTTTGTCAGATGCTTGAATATCTGTTCTTGTGTTCGGCTGTCTTAATCTTGAAACTTTCTGATTCTTTTGGCGTTGTCATCCAAGTTCATAGTATCTTTGACAACAGCTCTATAGCCGCGTCTGCGACCGCCACCGGATACGTTTTCAAGATCTTCATCGTTCAGCTCGTTTTTTGCTTTCTCGACCGTCTGGTCCTTTTTGATTTCTTCAGCCATTGTTTTTCCTCCTAAAAAATTTAATAATCGAATACTTGTTGTGAATTGGAAACTGTATATTTTCCTGACACAATGCAGTACGCACCGTTTCGGTAAATATTACATGTTCAGAATGCCGCACTGCTGCGGGCACTGATTAATACTGACTCCTTGCTGCAGGCAGGGCACCCCGTTTGAACATTCGCCCCAGGAATTCAAAACTACAAACGCTTCCGCAACGGGGCAAAAATAATCAAACTCTTGGTCAAAACTTGCGCCCCCGGATACCTGTGAGAGTTCCTGTTCGGGCAGTCCGTTTTCTTTATTATTCGGCATTGCTTTTCTCCTCCAAAAACAAAAAATCTTCAACGCTTCATATGAGTTAATACGCATTTTCTATGAAAATGTTACAGTTAATAAGTTAATAGTTATCCGTCATCAAATCTGAATTATTCTCCTGCGGACGATATTCCTCTTATACCAGAGATTGCTCTCAAATCCGTCTCCTATTTCCGCCATTCTGGAATACATTTCGCTCTTCAGCTTTTCCTTTATTTCGGCATATTCCGGTTTTTCCGCGAGGTTTATCATCTGGAGCGGGTCTGATTCATTATCGAAAAGTAATTCCTTCCCGCCTTTTCTGTACACTGCATAGGTGTATTTCTTGTCGCGCACGGCTCTCCACTCAAACCCGTTTCCGTAGATGGCAGTGGGTCCGGTTCCCATCATAAGCGACGGCTCGCAGTTGTCATCGTTTCCATCAAGACAGGCCTTTAAATTTCTTCCCTGTACTTCATCGGGATACTCGATACCCATTAGCGACAGCAGCGTCGGCATAATATCCACCGTATTGAAGCAGAAATCCCTTCGTTCTTTCGGCAGTTTGTCACCATACCTGATAAGAAACGGAACTCTGACCGCTTCATCGTAGAAAATGTTTTTGGCCCGTCTGCCGTGACCTCCGAACATCTCACCGTGGTCTGATGTGAATACGAAAACCGTGTTGTCTTCTATTCCCAGCTCGGATATCTTCGCATACAGCCTTCCTATGTTGCCGTCCAGCTCGCCCACCATGGCCGAGTACACCCTCATCCATTCGGGAAGTTCACGCCGTTCTTTCTTTGAAAGCCTTGCCCACATATCCGCGCGCGGATCATTCTTTGCCAGATAGTTTTCCGGATAAGGAAATTCCTTGCCCAGATATTGCCCGTAATACTCTTCGGGCACATTCTCCTTTGTCCACGGGTCATGGGGTGTGCCCAAGGAAAGAAACATGGCAAAGGGCTTTTCCCCCGATGCGAGTCTTTCAAGATTGCTTATGGCGTAGTCCGTCATAAACCGCGGCTCATAGCCTTCGGCATATATTTTTTCCGACGTGTTCAGATGATAGTATGCCTTCGGAGCGTAGTATTCGTGATGAAAATTATAGTGTGCGAAAGTGTCGTTGAATCCCAGACGGTCCGGTCCCTCCGGCACAAACGAGTTCTTAACGTCATAGTGGTGCCCGAGCTGAGCGGCGTACAGATGCCACTTCCCTATATAGCAGGTTTCGTATCCGGAATCGTTCAGGCAGTCCGCAAACGTCCTGTGATGCGTTCCCATGCGGATTTCGTTGATAACCATGCCTGTCGACGTCGTGTACTTGCCGGTAAACAGTGTCGCACGGTACGGCGCGCAGACAGGATGTCCGGATACCGCTCCGTCACACACGAGGCAGTCTTCGGCTATTTTGTCAATGTTCGGCGTATCCGCAAAAGAGCGGCTGTTGAAGCTGACCGCGTCCCGTCTGAGCTGATCGGCAAAGACGTATATCAGGTTCGGCTTTTTATTACTCACTTTTCTCCTCTTTTCTCCCGAGCGGATATGCAATCATAAGCACAAGCATAATGACATAAATAATAAACGGTACCAGTGTAGCTACGGTATACATGCCCTCGAGGGTGCTTGCGTTCTGTCCCGTTCCGACGAGATCACTGTCATATCCCACAAGTCCGACCATCAGAGGTGCCAGCGCCGCAAGCGCCTGTCCGACCTTTCTCATAAAAGTAAATGCCGAGTAACTTATTGCCTCTTCCCGTCTGCCGGTCTGTCTTGCGCGCTCGTCGATAACATCCATTGCCATAGCCCACACCTCAAGCGTAAGGAATCCCGTTCCGAGGTTGAGGAAGAAGCAGGCCGCCACATATACCCAGGGGTTGCGGATTCTTGCTATCCATACAATGAACATAGTCACAGCGGATATCGCAAGTCCCCAAATCGATATGGTCCTTTTTCCGAACTTGGCAATCATTTTGTTAACGAAAGGAATCATAGCAAGCATCGGAATATAGCTTGCGATTGTTACAAACGTCAGCATGCCCGACTTTCCGTAGTAATCCTTGAAAAGATAGACATTCGTGGTGTTCATGTACATCGACGCCGTCATCAGAAGACATCCCACAAGGCTCATTATGACAAATGCCCTGCTTTTGAGAAGGCCTTTGAGCACCTCGCCCACCGGTGTTCTTTCGGGATTTTCCTCTGACGGAAGGCATTCTTTTGTCCATCTGAAGGACAGGGTGTATAGACATATCATAAGCAATGCTATGACGCACATGGCCTTTGTGAGCTTTGACGCGTCAAGCATCTGATTGGTAAAAACGAGCATCGGGAAAAGCATGGTAGCGGGTATCGATCCTATGCCGCCCCCGACCGACCGGCACATTGAAAGAATGCTCCTCTCGTTCTCCTTTGAAGTCATTACGGACGCCATTGACCCGTACGGCACAAGAACGACCGTATATAGCATTCCGTAGAGGATATAGGTCACGGCCGCATAGGCGACTCTTGCCCCGCCGCCAAGGCCCGGGATATAGAGCATGGTAAGAACGGATACCAGCGCCAGCGGAATTCCGCCCCACAAAATGAAAGAACGGTACTTTCCGTTTTTATCCGGCGGTCTTCTCTGGACGATAAAGCCCATAATAGGGTCATTTATTCCGTCCCAAATGCGCGCGAAAAGCATTATGAAAAATATAGCCGTAGTGCTTATCTTGAGTATGTCGGTATAAAAGACCGAAAGATATGCTCCCAGTGCGGAAAATGCCAGCATACCCGAAACATCGCACAGGCCGTAGCCGAGATAATTCTTTACCGTGAGTTTATTTTCGCTCATCTGTATCCTTCCACAAGCTCTTCCAATCTTGGAAGCGCATACTCATAGAATTTTTTATATGCACCGCAGAAATAGTTTTCCCCTATTCCGCCGGGCGTCTCTCTGTTGCGGCGGCATCCGCCCCTGCAGACAAATCCGACACTGCATTCTTTGCATTTATCAAGTCCCGAACGCGACTGCGAAATGAATGCCTTCCTCTTTTCATCAAAGTCTTCAAACTCCGCTTCTCTGATGTTCCCCAGGCAATAGTCATCAAGCGCATAGAAATCGCACGGGTAAACAGATCCGTCCGCTTCAACGACATTCTGATTCGAACAGACTCCCAGCCTTCCGCAGCCGGCCGGCTTTTCCCCGAGGAGAATCCCCGCGGCATCCTCGAAGTTTGAAATATAAACAAACTTTCCCTCTTTCCTGTCGTTGTACCAGAGCTTGAAAAGCCTGATAAGAAAATCCCCGTACAGCTCGGAAGTCAGCGAGTAATCCTTTCCGCCCCTCTTTTCAAAAATCGGGTCAAGGCACGGGATATACTGCTGGTATAACAGGCCGTTTTTCATAAAAAAAGAATAGACGGTCTGCGGAGACCTTGCAACCTTAGCATTTACCACGGTCAGCACATTGAAAGGAACTTCGTGTTTTTTCAAAACCGCCGCAGCTTTCATTACACTCGAGTGTGTTCCCTTACCTGCCGCGTCTTTTCTGTTGATGTTGTGAATATCTGCGCTGCCGTCAACCGACAGCCCGACAAGAAAACCATTTTCGCGGAAAAACTCCGCCCATTCGTCATCGATGAGCAGGCCGTTTGTCTGAAAGGCAAAGCTTACCTTGCTCCCGGCGTTTGAATATTCCCGTACCTTTTCAACAAAGAACCGGTAGAAATCAAGCCCGGCAAGGGCAGGTTCCCCGCCCTGAAAGGCAATACTTAGGGACTGCGCGCCGTAAGAAAAAGCCTTTTTTATAATGCACGCGGCCGTTTCCGTATCCATTATACCGCGGTCCGCATTTTCGCGTTTTTTCATTTCATCCGCATAAAAGCAGTAACTGCAGCGCATATTGCATTTCCCGGATACGGGCTTTATCAGAATGTCGAGATTAGACCTGTTCATCATTAACATTGTAACATGCGGCCGCCGCGCTTATCAATCCGGAGTTCATAATAAACAGATGTCTTGCTGTCAGATACCGCAAAGGCGGAAGCATGCGCTTCCGCCTACAGTGACTGTCTTTTTTTCCACCGCAAAGCGGACAGACTATCAAATTAAATGAATCTTGCCAGTGTTTCTTTGAGCATCTGCACGTTAATGGGTTTTGGAATATGCTCATCCATACCGGCTTCCAAAGACTTTTGCCTGTCTTCCTCAAATGCGTTGGCGCTTAACGCGATAATCGGAATATGATGCTCAACCGGGTTTGACATACGGATTATCCTTGTGGCCTCATATCCGTCCATTCTCGGCATCTGAATATCCATCAGAACCGCGGCATAGTATTCATAATCACCGGAATCAATAACCTTTTCCAACATTTCGACGGCTATATCGCCGTCTTCGGCGGTCTCAACGACGAAGCCCGCCTCTTCCAGAATATCCTTCGCTATCTCGCGGTTCATCTCGTTGTCTTCAACAAGGAGAAGCCGTTTGCCTTCAAAGCTGGTGTTCTGATTTACAGGTTCTTTCGTTTCATGCTTTTCAGGGTCTGTATCCCATTTCATTGGGAGCGTGACGACTACCGTGGTACCCTGCCCGAGCTTCGACTGAATCTCTATAGTACCGTCCATCAGATCTACCAGTTTCTTGACAATCGGCATACCCAGCCCGGTTCCCTGGATATGGCTTACGGTTGAGGTATTCTCGCGTGCAAACTCTTCAAAGATGTGCTCCTGGAACTCTTCGGACATACCGATGCCGGTATCTTTTACCGTTACCCTGTATAGACCGTAGCCCTGTTTTTCACACGGAAGTTCTTCAAAACAGCAGTCGACGCTGCCGCCCTCAGGCGTATACTTGATGGCATTGCCGACAATGTTGGTTACAATCTGGTCTGCTCTGGACACATCTATAAGAACTTTGTTGTGAGTGATTTCATCGGAATGAACCCTCAGGTTTATTCCCTTGGCGTCAGCACTTGCTGCCGTGACAATTCCTAGTGTTTCGGATTTGTCTGCAATGTCAGTCGGAACTTCTTCGAGAACTATCTTTCCCGATTCGATTCTTGACATCTCAAGAACCTGATTTATGAGTTCAAGAAGCTGCTGGCCGGAGATATCTATTTTATTGAGATATTCATATGCTTCGTCTGTTTTGTCCATACGTTTCTTTGCCATCGCGGTATAACCTTTGATGGCATTGAGCGGCGTACGGATATCATGCGACATGCTGAAGAGGAACGCTGATTTTGACTTGTTTGCATATTCCGCCATGGCGAGGGCTTCCTCAAGCTCTTTCTGATGCTTTCTGTCGGTTTCCCTTTTTATGGTCGCAGCAATACTGCCGATTATCAGTGCAACCGTAATACACACTATCGACAGTGATGCGAACGGATACTGCTTGACAAGCTGCATCAGAGAAACGGATGTGTCCTCACTGATGAAATGCTTTGCCTCTATTCGATTTAATTCTACTTCCGTAATAAAAGGAATCGCTTTATTGAATATGCTGAGAAGTCCCGCATTTTCCGGCAGAGTCGCGATGCACAGGTCGCACCCGATGCCCAGAGGTTTGGTCTTGAGTCCTTCGTCATATTCCGAAACAATTTTGGTTACCGCATCGGAATGGAAAAGCGCACATGTCGCCTTTCCGGAAAGCACCGCATCAACGCACTCGTAGCCGTTTGTGCAATATAGCTTCTTCGAATCCGGAAAATACTCTTCTGTGTACGGTTTTCCCAGCCGTTGCCCGGGGGTTGCGATTACGGACAATGTGCTGTCGCTGTAGTTGCCCTGATAGACGATACTCATGCTGATAGGGAAAATGACATCCGAAAGGATCAGTCCTTCCTTTTCTGCATCGTATACGTTGTTGTAGTACGGGTTAATCGCATCTATTTCACCGCTTCTGAGTGCGGAGAGCAGTTCATCGAGACCGGAATAGATTTTCCAGTCAACCTTCTTGCTTATGCCTAGCTCCTGAAGCATCAGATCCACATAGTCAACAACTATCCCTGAAAAAGTTCCGTCTCCGTTATCGATAATATATGGAGCATCCTTGTCAAAGGCTCCGATACGGATAGACTCGTGGCCAGCCAGCCAGTCCTGGCTTTTCATAGATAATTCCTTGTACCGCGGAGTGCTCTTGAAATACTTGACGCTCAGTTCCTCCAGGTATCCCGGTTTGTCAACCGAAAGAGCCTCCTGTGCTCTGTTCATCTCCTCCAGAAGTTCCGGCCGGGTCATTGAAACCGCAAAATAGAACGGGTCGACCTGAGGGATTGTGTAGACAGTATAGAAATCCGGTGAAGAGTATGTGGTAAGGGATTCCACCGTGAAATCAATTTTTCCGGCATTAAAGTCGGCCGTTCTCGTCTGAGGATCATCATAATATACTTTCTCGACCTCTACGCCCTTTTCCTCGATAAGAGAATTGAAAAGCATACTATGGAATGTACCTTTTACAAGTCCGACCGTCCTGCCGCTGAGCATTGTAAGGTCATTATCAAGCATCGTAGGATCTTTGGATGCCAGGAAAAACTGCTCCGAGCCCATTGAAAGCTCAGGAAAGAGTATTATTTTTTCTCTTTCCTCGGTCTTTGTAACATAGGGAACAACATCGACATCTCCGCTGAGAAGCAGGTCGTATATTTCATCCCAGGTGCCGTAAACATATTCATATTCCCATCCCGCGATAGATGCGATTTTTTGAATATATTCATATGAATATCCGGACTTCTCTTCACCGTCGGCAGCTCCGAGCAGCATATTGGGCTCTTCATAATACCCTACCACTATCTTGTTATTCGGCTCTGCGGCATATGCCGGCATAGCGACAGCCGGCAACAGCGAAAGAGCCAGGAACAGCACAAACAGCCCTGTCAGTATTCGTTTTAATACTAATTGATATTTCATATGTGCTCTCCGGTCACAAAACAAAATAGAGTGGAACTTCAATACGAGCAATATATTTACAGAAATTTCGCCAGCGTCTGTTTTAATTGCTTAATGTCTATAGGTTTGCTTACATGATCATCCATCCCGGCATCCAATGATTTCAGTTTGTCCTCCTCGAATGCGTTTGCGCTTAATGCAATAATCGGCAGATGCCTGTTCGTAAGATCTGCTCTTATATGTCTGGTTGCTTCATAGCCGTTCATGCGCGGCATCTGGATATCCATAAGTACAGCGTCGTAGGTGTTGTTTTTCACCATCTCGACGGCAACATCCCCGTCCTCTGCGCACTCAACAGCGAAGCCTGCCTCTTCAAGGATATCTCTGGCTATCTCGCGGTTCATCTCGTTGTCCTCCACCAGAAGAATGCGTTTTCCTTTGAAATCGAGATTGAGATGCTTTGCATTCTCCGCTGCACGGTTTGCGGCATGCTCATCCCATTTCATGGGAACAGATACTTTTATTGTAGTGCCTTCACCCAGCTTTGATTTTACGTCTATTGAACCGCCCATAAGCTCAACCAGCTTCTTCACGATGGGCATTCCGAGACCGGTTCCCTGAATATGGCTTACGGTTGAAGTATTCTCCCTTGCAAATTCCTCAAACAGGTGTTTCTGGAACTCTTCACTCATTCCGATTCCGTTATCCGCGACTGTGAAAGAGTAAAGGCCGTAGCCTTCTTTGTCACAGGGTTCTTCTTCCACGGTATAGTCTATGATTCCGCCTTCGGGAGTATACTTTATCGCATTTCCGATGACATTGAGGATAATCTGGTTCATTCTTGCCCTGTCGGCCAGAACATGCCTGTGGGATACATCTTTGATAACAACGGTATATTTCAGATTCTTGCTCTCGATGTCGGTGCCCGAAAGGGTCTTCATATCATAAGCCCTGTCAATTACATCTGCAGGTTCCTCCTGAAGCACCACCTTGCCGGACTCGATTCTCGACATCTCCAGCACCTGGTTTATGAGTTCAAGCAGCTGATGTCCGGAGACATCAATTTTTCTGAGGTAATCGGACATGTAATCCGCGCTGTCCAGATGCTTCTTGGCCATCGTTGTATAACCCGTGATGGCATTGAGCGGCGTGCGGATATCGTGAGACATGTTGTTGAGGAAAGCTGTCTTTGCCCTGTTGGCGGACTGCGCTTCTTCAAGAGCATGTTCAAGTCTCTTCTTGTCGTCGGCTTCTTTACGTACCCTTTTGTCAACATTGAAGATACCTACGAGGAAATGTTCCTCATCTTCAGGTGTCTTTGCGACTTTGACCCTGTACCATGCAGGTTCTCCGTTCACCATAAGCCTGTAGTCAATTGTGAAATCGCCCTGTTCCGCAAGGGTCTTACGGATGTATTCCTTATTACTGAAAGTGCTGATAATCAGTTCCTGATCGTCCGGATAGACAACCTTTCCGACATCCTTCAGGGTGTCAGCATAGAAATTTGTGCCGTTCTCGTTATTCTTAAGCACGGAATCCTCATAGCCGTTATCGTACGAAAAGATATCGTACTTTCCAGTTTCAAAATCGACATTATAAATTGCCTGGAAGTCATCGGAGAGTTTCATAACTCTGGCCATCTGCGTTTCCAGCTGGTGTCTTGATTCGAGTTCCTGCCTTACCTGATCGTCAACATCCTGAAAGCCCATCGCGATTGATGTAACGGGACTGTCGGGATCGCCGGCTTTTCCCGCGACGAAGTCTACATACTTGTAACCTTTTCCATCGTAATTCGTGCGGAAAGTTGCTCTGTAACGGTTCGCGTGAGCGAGTTTTTCCTTTATGTTTTTGTATTCTATTACCTCCGCGAGCATTTTCCTGTCCTCGGGGTGGACATAGTTGTTTATATAATCCGCCATGGCAGCTGCGGCTTCAGCCGTGCTGGAATGGCTCTGGGCGACGCTGTTTGAGGGTCCCTTCGATACAACGGTGTACTTGTCGGTGTCATAATCCAGGGAAAACACGCTCAGATAGTCGTCTGAAAGGATTCTGACAAGGGAATCGTTCCTCTTCATCTCCTCTGTCATCGCAAGTTGCTCTCTGATTTCCGCATCTTTTACTCCGAAGCCCATAACGACCTCGTCATCGTTGTCGGTCTTGACGACCTTCATTTCCGTATATTCACCGTTGTTGTTGATGTAGTACTTTACAAATGAGGACACACCCTTCAGGTGTTCCCGGACATATTCGGGGGCGAGCACCCTGCGCATCTCGTCCTTCTGCTCTTCGCAGACTGCGGATTCGACGTATGCCTCATTCGCCTGTTCATAATTCATGTATTTGAACGAGTCGCCGAACATTCCGGTAATGCGCCCGCTCATCTTTGCGGGATATAGGCTTGAATCGGCGAGATTGACAACGTATACGGATGAATAATCCGCAGCCAGCGCATTGGTTATTTTGTTGAACTGTTCCATCTGCTCCTGGCGTCTGAGCTGTTCGCGCATCGTCTTGTCCGCATCACGGTAGGCCATGATATAGTTGGTCACACCGTCGGAAGAGATTGCCTTTGCAAAGCACATCTGATGGTAGTCAATCTTTCCCTGGTCATTGTATCTTTTATAGGTAACGACATAAGTTCCAACGTCAGGTGTTTCGCGCTCGACAGTCTCGAATTTCGTTGCTTCCAGCACTCGTTCACGGTCATCTTCATGGACACTGTTCATTACGTATTTTACTACCGAAGTATCATAGCAAGGCTCATCCAGGCCCAGCTTCACGGCACTTTGCACGGTGGTCTTTCCCGTGGAACGGTACAGATGAACCTTGTGATCGCCGAAGCCGTCCATCAGCCATACCGTATGATATTCTCTCGCCAGTCCGTCGAGCAGTGTATCCTTGTTTTTTTCTACGTGAAGGACCTCAGTAACATCCATATGAGTACCCTCGATACGGATGCCTTTCGTGTAGGCCGAATTTCTGACACCACCGCAGCGTACTATCATCACATGTCCGTCCGGATGGTGCCACGGGTATTGGACCTCAGAGTGGATTCCGGCCATCATCTTTTCAACAGACTCGGTCACCTCATTGTAATGCTCGGGGTCGATATGGTCGTACCAGGCATGATAAGTCTTCTCGGGAGTAGTCTGTTCAGTAAGACCGATAAGACCGAGCATGACATTATCTACATACATTCTAGGCTCTTCACCTTCATCAAGCTCAAAAGCCCAAAGGCCTATATTTGCCTTCTCAAGGATATCCACGGAAAGCGGAATGGCGCCGAGATTTGCATTCATGCCGGAAACTCCGCTATTTGCTGCATTTGCATTTGACTGCGAAAAATTTGTATTGTCGATACTATCCATCATCAACCTCATTATCTTAATATAAAAAAAATCCCTATATTGTTAACATTAGCAGAAGAAAAGCTCCATTTCAATGAAAACATATTTTAAGTCTGTCCGGAATTCACAACCGTGCCGTAGAGATATAATAATCCGTCGAAAATGCTGAAATAGCCCTTAAAAATCTGTGTAAAAACTCGCAAAATTCGTTGCGAGTTTTTACACTCCAGGCGATATTTTCCAACATTTTATAACTTTTCGGTAAGTACTCGCGCATTATCGTATATTGTAGTCAGATATTTGTCTGTTAATGACAGCACCCCCGTTTCTTCAATAGGCCTATGTAGGCCTAATGATGAAATGGGGGTATAACCATGTCTGAAGAAATCAAATCTGAGCATAAGCATAGCACGAATAAAATGATTGAGTGGAGCCAGAGGATATTTGAATGCAAGAATAGTGGCTTAAAAGTAGATGACTGGTATAAATTACAAGATTAATTTCCCCAATTATTATCAAATAACTTTCCCCACTT
>R27__coassemble_228_pt1 | contig 44068 bp, 39 predicted proteins | sample R27__metabat2_low_PE_023 | metagenome-assembled genome bin R27
ATATAGTCCTTAATGTTCGGAGTTGTAAACCCGTCGGCATATTTGATGGTCATCTTGTCCTTGTATTCCATAAGCAGATCTGTCATATCATTCTGTGCAATTGTCAGCTTCGGAGTCTGGTATGTTTCCTGCAGTTCAGTGTTGGGGTTCAGCGGAAGTCTGATTATTACATGATATCCGTATGCCGTGTCTGCAAGTATAACTTCGTAATCCTGGATGCTCTTTGCCGCGGCTTCAAACTGCTCGACCATGGTTCCTTCTTTAAATGTATATTCACAGCCGTTGTCTTCGTTGTATTTTGCAGCGAGCTCGTCAAACTTTGCGAGACGCTCCTCGTTGTCCTCAATTGCCGTGAGTTCCTTGAGGACTTCTTCTGCCTGTGCTTTCTTCGCTTCTTTTGCCGCATCGTCCAGTTCCTGATATGTCGTCATATCAAATGAACTGAAAAGAATATGCTTTACGTGAACGTATCCCTGGTCTTCCAAATATTTCAAGGCTTCATCATCGCTGATTTTCGATCCGTTCTCACCGTAAATATCAGACAGCATCTGAGAAACAAATGGATCGAGATACATATCTCTTCTGGCTACCTTCTCAGGCACTCCGTACGTCTTGTAGAGATATTTGTACAACTCATCTTCGGATGTAAGGCCGTAACTGGCTATATAGTAGTCAATGCTGTCCTGGACTTCCTGCTTGGTCGCGTCGGACATCTTGATGTTCTTGTCCTCTGCAAGTTTTTCCGTACCCAGATAATACTGGAGCAGGCTTTCCGCATACCATCCGGGATACTCGGCATATGTTACCGCATCGGCATCGGAGCTGATCTTCTCGTCAAACGGTATGTCCGAGCCCATATAGCTTTCGAGATTTGACGCAGCCTCTTCGAAATAGTACAGGTATTCATCCCATGTCACTTCACTGCCTCCGGCAGTCAGGACAACATCATCGGCTTTGTGCAGTTTCTCGATCTTCGTATAATCAAATACTTCTACCGGTTCATAGTTTGAATATGTTCCGGTATCCTCCAGCATTACGCCGTTCGCATTCAGTTCCATAATAAGAAAAACGAACGCCGCTATCAGGATTAATCCTATTATAAGTAAAAGCTTCCCTTTTCCGTTCGGAATCTTTTTGTGTTTCGGCTTTTTTGCGGGTGCTGCCTGCACCGGCTCCGCGGCGACTTCTGCAGGTGCTGCCTGCACCGGCTCCTCAGCGACTTCTGCTTCGGCCTTGGTTTTCTTTGTATTCTTCGCCATCTGTTTGCTCCTTTATTCAACTAGTGATTTCAAAATAAATCTCGTATATTGTAGCATATTTTTAAGACAAATTGTGAAATTTCTATGATATAATTCGGATTATGAAAAAATTATCGGTTTATATTTCATTAATTGTCATACTGGTAATATTTACATCGTGCGGCGCTTCCGGCACTGTTGCCGCTCCGGATTTTGCGGCAACTCCCGAGATTACCGCTGAACCGACGCCGGCAGTTACTGCTTCACCCATGCCGAGCAGTACTCCTAAGCCTTCCGGGACTCCTCCTCCGACCAGCACGCCGACTCCCGAACCCAAACCCTCGGTCGCACCCGATTCTCCCTGGACCGGTGCAAAATACCTTGCCGTCGAAGCTGTCTGTGACACTCCCACCGGGGAGCAGGCGGATGCATTTGTGGCAAAGGCGCTTTCTCTCGTTCAGTCCTTCGCCACGCTGGAAGACGGTGCCGAGGCGCTGAAGCCGGCTTTTGAAAGTCTGATATATGACCTTAATCCCGGAGGAGTGTTTCTGCAGGAGTGTGCTCTCGCCTCATGGCTAACCTCAACCGGAACTCTTGTTTCTACAGTCAATCTCGATTCCCTGTATTCTTATCTGGTCAATGACAACAGATTCGGGCAGACGCCTCTTGCGGCTTTTGACGCTGCGAAAGGTGATATCATCTTCTGGAAGGATGCTGACGGAGATATCTCCAATGCAGGCATTGTCTGCTCTGCTGAAGAAGACTGTCTTAACGTAGTAATATGCGGTTGGGACAGAGTCGTTGTATCCTGCCAGCTGAATGCTGATGTGCTGAGCGAAAGATGTCTCGCCAACGGCTATATCGTACATATTATATATCCGGGGATGGAGTACGTCGTTTATTCCTACTGTCAGAGCGATCTCGGATTTTCTAAGGCCGCCGCCTGCGGCGTGATTGCAAACATATACAACGAGTCCCGATTCAACACTGATATAGGCAAGGGCATGTACGGACTGTGCCAGTGGACCAATGACCGGCTTGATGGACTGAGAAGCTACTGCAAAACATACGGGCTGGATTCTTCCACTCTCTATGGTCAGCTCCGCTATGTCAAATATGAACTGTCGACGCCGAAATTCACAGAACTCAATGATATTATGCTTTCCTACGGTGACAGCGAAGAGGAGGCCGGGATGGCAGGACGGCAGTGGTGCTGGAAATACGAGCAGCCCGCCGATACAGATACCCTCGGAAGAATACGCGGTCAGTTCGCAATCGATTATTATCATCTGTACGCAGAGTAGCCTGCTTGAGGACACACATTAATATGAATTCAAAATCAGAGAAAAAATATGAAATAATTCTGGCATCGGTAATCGCTGCGCGCGCAAGTTCGTTTCTTTTCTGCAAGCTGCTTCTTTCCCATCTCGGGAAATTCAATCTCGTCGCGCTCCGGTTTCTGATAGCATTCCTGATGCTATCCGTTATTTTCCGGAAATCTCTGCTGCATATCTCAAAAAAATCCTTTCTTTCCGGTGTCATAATAGGAGTCCTTTTTTTTGCCACAATAACCTGCGAGCTAACTGCGCTCACGCAGGCCGACTCGGCTCTTGTGTCGCTTCTAGAAAACTGCTCCATCATTTTCGTCCCGCTGTTTTCAATTGCAATTGACAGGAGATTGCCCGACCGGATTACGTGCGCAAGCGTACTTATAGCCATGACAGGGGTTTTGTTCCTGGCACTTTCACAGAACGGCCTTTCCGGAGGTTTTCTCTTCGCGCTGCTCGCCGCGGTTTGCTATGCTCTTGCAATAATCGTCACCGCCAAGCTTTCCAGAGAATGCGACGACACGCTTGCCGTCGGCATTATCCAGGTCGGTACTATCGGAGTGCTTGCCCTTGCCGTATCTTTGATTTCCGGGCCTTTCACATTTCCTTCCTCTTCCACGGAATGGCTCATGCTTTTTATTCTCATTGTGGTCTGCACCGTCTTCGGTTTTACTTTACAGCCGGTAGCCCAGAGCCACGTCTCGGCCGACAGAGCCGGTCTGTTCTGTGCCATCAGCCCGGCAATTGCGTGTCTGCTCGGTGTCATTGTGCTTCACGAGAAATTCACTTCGCTCAGTTTTCTCGGCCTCGTCCTGATACTTCTGAGCATACTGCTCCCGTATATCATGAACATACGGGCAAAGCGCAAAAACTCCGAATAACAAGTCACGACATTATATATATAAAGTTTGATGCAAAGCTATATTATTTCCGCTTTGCATCTTTCTTTTTCACTATTTTATTATTCTATTCCTGTGCCTGATTTGTTTCGGCCCATACTTTTACAAAGTTCCTCGCTTCATCAATGACATGCGACCTGTCCTTGATTTTTATTTTGATTACCGCTTTGTTGTTGTCCTTGTCCGTGACGGTGAAGTTAATATTCCCGTGCTTCTGCGAGATATCCGAAATTCCCGCTTTCCCGGCCTCGCCTCTGAGAAGCGCGACCTGAACAAGCGAAAACACCGCCGGCGGGGGATCGCCGAATCTGTCAATCAGTTCATCCATCAGATCTTCTGCTTCCTCGTCGGTACGGATCATCGCAATTTTTCTGTAAATGTCCATCCTGAGTTCAGAAGAGGAAATATATCTTTCGGGAATGCTTGCCGAGACGGCAAGATCTGCAGAACAGTCGGCTTTTGCCGGAACTTCTATTCCTCTCGCTTCAAGCACCGCTTCATTGAGCAGTTTCATGTACATGTCGTAGCCGACATCCGTCATATGTCCGCTCTGTTCCGCTCCGAGCAGATTTCCGGCGCCCCTGATTTCAAGATCACGGAGCGCTATTTTCATGCCGGAATTGAACTCCGCAAAATCTCTGATTGCGTTGAGACGCTTTTCCGCGTCTTCGGTAAGCACCTTGTCCCGTCTGAATGTCAGGTAAGCTGATGCTCTTCTCGACGAGCGTCCCACACGTCCTCTTATCTGATGCAGCTGCGCAAGTCCGAGCCTGTCGGCATCTTCAATAATGAGAGTATTCACATTGGGTATGTCTATTCCCGTCTCGATAATGGTTGTGCATACAAGAATCTGCACGTCTCCCGATACCACTCTTTCCATAACTTCGGAAAGCATTCTCTTGTCCATCTGTCCGTGCGCCACGGCTATTGAAGTTTCGGGGAACAACTCCTGTATTTTATTGGCTGTCCGCTCGATATCTTCAATTCTGTTGTGAAGATAGTAGACCTGTCCTCCGCGGCCCAGTTCTCTCCGGATGGCATCCGCCACTATTTCCCAGTTGTGTTCCATAACGAAGGTCTGCACCGGCACTCTGTCCTCTGGGGGTTCTTCAATAAGGGACATGTCGCGGATTCCGCTCATCGCCATATTCATTGTTCTCGGAATCGGGGTCGCCGAGAGCGTCAGAACATCCACGCCTTTGGACAGTTCTTTAATGTGTTCCTTATGCGTTACTCCGAAACGCTGCTCCTCATCGACCACAAGAAGTCCGAGGTCCCTGAATTTGACATCCTTTGACAGAAGCCTGTGGGTTCCTATTACCAGGTCGCACTTTCCCGATTCCAAATCCTTCAGGGTCTTTGCGTTCTGGCTGCTGAATCTGCTCAGCTGCTCAATTGTAACGGGGAAGCCGAAGAACCTCTGCAGCGCCGTCTGGTAATGCTGCTGTGCCAGAACGGTTGTCGGGGCCAGAACCGCTGCCTGTTTTCCGTCCAGAATGCATTTCATTACCGCCCTCAGTGCGACTTCAGTCTTTCCGAATCCGACATCGCCGCAAAGCAGTCTGTCCATCGGGACGGATGATTCCATGTCCTGTTTTATTTCCGCCGTGCATCTGAGCTGGTCATCAGTTTCGGTATAGTCAAAGTTCTCCTCGAACTCCCTCTGCCATTCGCTGTCCGGTGAAAAAGCGTAGCCTTTCGTTTTCAGTCTGGAGGCATACAGTTTTATGAGTCTGTCCGCCATCTCCTTGGCGGCGCCTTTTGCTCTCGACCTCTTTACCTGCCAGTCCGTTCCGCCCATTTTTGAAAGCTTTATTCTGGCATTGTCGTCGGCACCCGTATATTTGGAAACCAGATCCAGCGCCGTTGCCGGCACATAGAGAACATCCGACCCGGCATACTGGATTTTTATGTAGTCTTTTTCATAGCCGTCTACTTCCATCCGGACGACTCCGGTGAATCTGCCTATGCCGTGGTTTTCGTGCACTACAAAATCTCCGGGGTTCAGGTCCGAAAAAGATTCTATCGCTGCCTGATTTGAAGACAGTCTGCGTTTCGTCCTGATGCGCTCCTTCCTTCTGAGGAGCTGGGCATCGGTCAGTATCGCAAGCTTTATGGACGGATATTCTATTCCCGCGGAAATGGAACCTATCTCAAGTTCGCAGTGTATATCTCTTTCCTCGAGGTAGTTCCTCAGCACATCCCGGCGCCGTTCATCACCGGCCAGTATTACCACCCTGTATCCGGAACTGATGAGTGTGCGGGCATCCTCAAAAGCCGTCTGCATGTTTCCGGCATACGACGGCAGCTGTTTGGACGGAACCGCCATAAGCGACATCGGGTCAATCCTGTTTCCGCCTACGGTAAAAGCATCCGCAAGATACAGCGGATAATCTTTCAGTCTGTGTATGTAGTCTTTTTCGTAATAGCCTTTTTCGAGGGTCTTAATAAAGTCGTTCGCTTTTTCAAAGCATTTGTTCGGCTGGTCTATGAATACGACGGCATCGTCGGGTATATAGTCGAACCCGCTTGCAAATCTGTCCGTCAGTTCCTCGCTGGCCGGCAGGATAAGACAGCTGTCGATATAGTCGATTCTTCGCTGCGACATGATATCGAAAGTCGCCATAGTATCTATGTCGTCGCCCCAGTATTCTATTCTTACCGGTTCTTCGGATGCCGGCGAGTACAGATCGATTATTCCTCCGCGCTGTGCGAACTGTCCTCTTCCTTCAAGCTGATAGGCCCTGGAGTATCCGCATCTTATAAGCGCGTCCATGACATCCTCTGGGGGATAGGTTCCGTGCGATTCTATTGAAAATGCCTTTTTGACGAGTTCCTCTTTCGGCACCGTTCTTTCAATAATGCCCTGGATAGAGGCGACGGTTACATGGCATCTGCCGCATGCCATGGCATACAGAGTTTCTATTCTCTTCTGTTCGTCCGCATGCGATGCCGCTTCCATGTGCGTCAGTTCAAACTGGCGCATTCCGAGTACGGCTACATCGCAGCCCATCATGGATTTCATATCTGCGGCAAAATTCTCGGCCGATATATCGTCCGGACAGATTACTACAATATCCGAAGCGTCCATGTCCGCGATCGCCGCGGCGAGGTTCGCTCTGTGGACCGCGCTCAGTCCGGAAATAAGCGCAGGAAGCCGTCCGCTCTCCTTCAAGGAGGGGAGGGCGGAAAGTTCCCTGCAATTAAGTATTTCTTTAAAAATCGGGTTCATTTATTCTCGCGGTGCATTGCCAAGTTATTTGCTGTGAAGCTGTTTAATAATACTCGGGTTTTCCGTTTTCGGCAAGGGCGGAATTTTTGTATTTCGAGTCGGTCGTCACATCCATGTAAACCCAGTCCGGCGAAGGATAGCTCTCCGCCTTCTCGATGTCGCCGAATTCGATTTCCAGATATGCCAGCCCTTCAAACTCGTCTTCAAAGATGTCGATTTCCTCAAGTAGTCCGTCTCCGGTTTCGTGAAGATATCGTGTCTTCGCAATTGTGAATCCGGAAGCCATTTTCTTTAGATTCTTGTATTCCCTGACCGACAGCTGCGTTTCATATTCGTTGCGTGCGATGTCATCGCCGTTTTCGGGGTGAGTCTTCACGGTCAGCAAATACTGTTCTCCGAAATTAATATCGCGCAACCTGATTGTCGGATAGAACGAAATATAATCCTGTGTTATGTGGTAGTTCTTCAGCGATGCCAGATCATACGGAATATCCTCCGTTTTTATCAGCCATTTTCTTTCTATTTCCCAGCCGTCTTTTTCCGTCATTTGCGTATTATATATCCTTCTTTTCTGTCTTTGGGCTGAGGCTGTTCGCAGTCAGCATAACCGAGGATGCAGTTGCCGACACCGACATATTTTTCGTCTATGCCCCATTTCTTCATGAGTTCCTTGCCCTCCGGAAGGTCGAACACTTCCTTTGCCCTGTTTATCCAGCACGAAGCCAGGCCAGCGGCATATGCTGCATTCATCATATTGCCGAGGACAAGCGATGCGTCCTGAACGCAGTTCTTGACTGTGCCGTCACCGAATACTACCACTACCGTCGGAGCATCGTAAAACGGATCTGTTTCTTTTCCCCAGACCTGGGCGTTGAGCTTTGACATAAGCTCGATGTCTTCGCTGTTCTGAACGGCAACTATTAGCGGACTTTGGGTTCCCATGGCAGTCGGTGCGTAAGTGGCCGCTTCCAGAACGGTATTCAGTTCTTCGTCTGTAATCTGCTCTTTCTTATATTTGCGGATACTTCTTCTTTCCATGAGACATGTAAGTGCGTCCATTTTAAACCTCCTTCAATTTGTGAATATCTATCTGCTCTACCGGAATAAACCTGGTATATATGTCCGTTATTATTCTGTGACTTACCGGAGCAATGTCCGCCGTACCCGTTACGGGTCTGCACATAAGTATTACCGGCGCCCCGCCTATGCGGTAATCGGCTTTCACTTCCTCAAATCCGAAACGTTTGAAGAAATTCCTCAGTCTGGTAATCTGTTCGTCGTCGTTTTCCTCAAATACCGGTATTTCGGCAATTAGTCCGGTCGTGTCCTTGTACTCGGCGAGAAGGAGCCTCATCACGTCCGTTCCTACACCCTTGTTTCTGTACCACGGGAATACTCCGAGATACTTGATAATCGCATAGCCGTATACGCATTTCGGAAGTACAACCGCGTACGCGATATCTATCCCGCTTTCGTCCTCATATGCCACCCACATATCCAGACTGCCTTCAGCAAGACCCTTCTGCATCGTCTGTTTTCCGAGGAGTTCCTTTTCGTCAAAGTCTATCTCCATTACGGTATAGTATTTTCTCAGTTCCGCCCTTGTGCCTTTTCGTATTTTTATCATCGGCCTTCCTCCGTCTGTGCGTCCCAAAGTTTTTTGTATTTTCCGTTCAGTTTTAAAAGTTCCTCATGGCTGCCTCTTTCCACTATGTGCTCGCCTTCGACGACCGCAATCACATCCGCGTTGCGTATTGTCGACAGTCTGTGTGCGATAACAAGTGAAGTTCGGCCGTTGCTGAGTCTGTCGAGCGACGACTGTATCTTTGCTTCAGTTACGGAATCCAGAGCAGAAGTTGCTTCATCGAGTATAAGAACTTTCGGGTTTTTCAGAAATGCTCTCGCTATGGATATCCTCTGTTTTTGTCCTCCCGACAGCATGACTCCTCTTTCGCCTATGTACGAGTCATATCCGTCGGGGAATTCAATTATTTCGTCATGTATTTCCGCAAGTTTCGCGGCCTGTTCGATTTCCTCGTCCGTGGCGTCGGGTTTTCCGTATCTGATGTTGTCCTTTATCGTTCCGGCGAACATGAAAACATCCTGTTCTATCATTCCGATGTTTTTCCTGAGGCTTGCCTGTGTCACATCCCTTACGTCAAAGCCGTCCACCTTTACCGAGCCCGAGCAGACGTCATAAAATCTCGGAAGAAGGGAGCATATTGTTGTCTTTCCCCCTCCGGATGGACCTACAAGCGCGAAAGTCTGACCCGGCTTTATCTCCAGACTTATATTGTCGAGCACAGTTACGTTATTGTCATAGGAAAAGCAGACGTTCTCGTAGCTGATGTTTCCTTCGACATCTTCGAGCACCGCAGCGTCCTCTCTGTCTTTTATGACAGTTTCCGTCCTCATGATTTCAAGGAATCTTTCAAAGCCCGCAGCGCCTGCCATATACTGCTCGGCAAACATCGCAAGCTTTCTCATCGGGCTTACGAATGTCGCAACATACAGCGAGAACGTTACAAGGGTTATATAGTCTATTTTCCCCTGCATTATAAGTGCTCCGCCGGCAAGTATCACCATTACGGGCATGATTCCGGTTGAAAATTCCATGCCGGACTGAAACAGTCCCATGCTTTTGTAGTATTCGATTTTCGCGCTCCGGAACTTTGCGTTCGACTCCTCGAATTTCTCCGCTTCAAGGTCCTCGTTGGCAAAAGCTTTCGAGGTCCTTATTCCGGATATGCTTGATTCTATCGCGGCAGTTATTTCGCCGGTCGTTTTCTTGACCTCTAGATTGGTCTTCTTCATCTTCACCCGCTGCGACAGGGTAAACCATATGCACAACGGCATGATCACCGCCAGCACCACCGCAAGTCTCCATTCAATCGTGAACATTATCACCAGCGAGCCGATAATCGTCATGCTGCATATGAGAATGTTTTCCGGTCCGTGGTGCGCCAGTTCCGTAACGTCGAACAGATCCGTCGTTATTCTTGAGAGCAGAACACCTGTCCTGTTCTTGTCATAGAAAGAGCAGGCGAGATCCTGCATATGCGTGAAGATGTCCTTTCTCATGTCGGACTCTGTCAGCACGCCGAATCTGTGTCCCACCACCGTCATGGTGTAAAGCAGAACCGCCTTGAGCACATATGCGAGTATTATTACCGCCATCACCACAAAGAACGTTTTGTAGAGACCCTGCGGCAGGAGCGTGTTCATCGCGTTTCTCGATACATACGGAAAAACAAGATCGACCACGGATGCCAAAACAGCACAGACCATATCTGCTATAAACAAATTTCTGTGCCGCTTGATGTATGAAATAAAAATTTTTAACGGTTTTGCGTTGTAGTCCATTTATCCCGTTCCGATGTGGCAAGTTTGTCGCATCTGTTGTTCATGTCGTCTTCCGCATGTCCCTTAACCCAGTGATAGTTCAGCTCGTGCTTCTCAATAAGGTCCAGAAGGGTTTCCCAGAGATCCGGATTCAGCGCCGGTTTCTTGTCGGCCTTTTTCCAGCCGTTCTTTCTCCAGGATGCCGCCCAGCCCTTTTCAAGTCCGTCTATCACATACTTGGAGTCGCTGTAAAGTTCAATGGAGCACGGTTCCTTCAGGCATTTCAGACCTTCGATTACCGCTGTCAGCTCCATGCGGTTGTTGGTCGTTTCCCTTTCGCCGCCGGAGATTTCCTTTTCCGTGTCTTTATAGCACAGGATGGCACCCCAGCCGCCTGGGCCGGGGTTGCCGCTGCATGCGCCGTCCGTGTATATTGTTACCGTTTTCTTATTCTGCATTGTCGGTGTCATTGCCTGCCGTCTCTTCGGCGGTCACTGTTTCCGCTTCCGATATTTCTTCCGTATCTGCAGAATCTTCCTTTTCCGTTTTCTCAATGCAGATTATCTTCGAGCCTTCGGCGAGTCTCATAATCCTGACGCCCTGGGTCGCCCTGCCTTTTTCGTTGATGTTGGCTACGCTGACTCTGATGATAGTACCGTCATCCGTTATTACAAGAAGATCGTCGTCGTCATTTACAAAGATTATATCGGCAATCTTGCCGGTCTTTTCCGTTACCTTGTAATTCTTGATTCCGACGCCTCCGCGCTTGTGAACGGAATACTCGTTAATGTCGGTTCTCTTGCCGTATCCGTTTTCGGTTACGGTAAGTACGGTGCTTCCCTCGTGTGATGCACCCGCACCTATAACCTCGTCGCCCTCGCGGAGCTTGATGCCGCGGACACCGACGGCCGTTCTGCCCATTGCCCTGACGTCGCTCTCGTTGAACGATGCCGCCATGCCGTTGCGGGTGGCGATCATTATTTTTTCGTCTCCGTTCGTCTTAAGCACTATGATGAGTTCGTCTCCCTCGTCGAGAGTTATGGCCCTTATACCGCTGGTGCGGATATTCTTGAGTGCCGACAGTTCAAGTCTTTTTACCGTGCCGTTTTTGGTAATGAAGACAAGGTAGCTTTCCTCGTCCATTCCGCGCGCGGCAATCATGGCGCTCACACGCTCCGGATTGTCGCCGTTTTCTATCGGCAGGATATTGACTATGTTCGTTCCCTTCGCGCCTCTTGCGGCCGACGGAATCGTATAGCCTTTCTTGATGTACACCCTTCCGGAATTCATGAAGAAAAGAATGTTGTCATGGGTCGATGCTGTGAACACCGTCTCGACATAGTCTTCTTCCTTGGTCGTCATTGCACGCACGCCCTTGCCGCCGCGGCCCTGGGTGCGGTACTCGCTGACATTGAGTCTCTTGATGTATCCGGCGTGGCTGAGCGTAAATACGCACTGCTCTTCCTGGATAAGATCCTCGTCCTCGATGTCTTCCTCGATATCCTGAATCTCGGTTATGCGTTCGTCATCGTACTTGTCGCGGATGGCGATCAGTTCGTCCTTCAGAACGCCCTTGATCTTTTCGGGATCCGCGAGAAGTTCCTTGTAATACTCAATCTTCGCCTGAAGATCCTTATATTCGTTTTCAAGCTTTTCCCTGTTGAGCCCCTGGAGCTGGATGAGACGCATATCGCATATTGCCTGCGCCTGCACATCGTCAAGTCCGAAGCGCTTCATCAGGTTTTCCTTGGCATCGTCATACGACGAGCGGATTATCCTGATAACTTCCTCGATATTATCCTGGGCGATAATGAGACCTTCGAGCAGATGAGCTCTCTCTTCCGCTTTCTTGAGGTCGAATCTCGTGCGGCGTACAATAATGTCCTCCTGGAACGTGAGATACTCGTCGAGGATATGTCTGAGCGAAAGAATTTTAGGCTGAGTCTGGTTGTTTACCAGGGCCAGCATATTAATTGAAAATGTCGTCTGAAATGAGGTCTGCGCGTAAAGCCTGTTGAGAACAACCTGCGGGTTCGCATCTCTTTTGAGTTCGATGACAATGCGCATTCCGTTGCGGTCGGTCTCGTCGCGGATATCCGAAATACCTTCGATGCGTTTTTCCCTGACATGCTCGGCCATGGTCTTGATGAGCTGGCGCTTGTTAACCTGATAGGGAAGTTCGCTGACTATAAGCCTTGTGCGGTTGTCTCTTCCGTATTCCTCAAAATCGACTCTGGCGCGTATTGTAATCTTTCCGCGTCCGGTGGCGTATGCGTTTCTTATTCCGCTTCTTCCCATAATTATTCCGCGTGTCGGGAAATCCGGTCCCTTGATGTGCTCCATCAGATCCGTAACTGTCGCATCCGGGTTGTCGAGCACACATATGCATGCGTCTATTACCTCACCGAGATTGTGAGGCGGGATGTTCGTTGCCATACCGACCGCTATTCCGCTCGAACCGTTTACGAGCAGATTCGGGAATCTTGAAGGAAGAACTCTCGGTTCTTTTCTTGACTCGTCAAAGTTGGGATCCCAGTCCACGGTATCCTTGTCGATGTCTCTGAGCATCTCGTTGGATATCTTGGACAGTCTTGCTTCCGTATATCGGTATGCCGCAGGAGGATCTCCGTCGACCGAACCGAAGTTTCCGTGTCCGTCGACCAGCATGTATCTCATCGAGAAGTCCTGGGCAAGTCTTACCATTGCGTCATATACCGATCCGTCACCGTGGGGATGGTAATGACCGAGCACGTCGCCGACGCATGTCGCGGATTTCTTGAACGGCTTGTCCGATGTAAGTCCGCCTTCATACATTGTATAAAGTATTCTGCGGTGAACCGGTTTGAGTCCGTCCCTTACGTCCGGAAGCGCTCTTCCGACGATAACGGACATCGCGTAGTCTATATAGCTTGTCTCCATTTCCGTGACAAGCTCGGATTCGGTAATAGCCTGATTCGGGAAAGCAATATCTTCAGGCTTGTAGTCTCTTTTATGTGCCATAATATTCCTCCCCATTTATATATCCAGATTGACAACGTACTTTGCGTTGTCCTCGATCCACTGGCGTCTGGGTTCGACTTCCTCTCCCATCAGCACCGTGAATGTCTTGTCGGCCTTGATTGCGTCATCAAGCGTAATACGTCTGAGCGTTCTCTTTTCGGGATCCATTGTCGTTTCCCAAAGCTCATGCGGGTCCATTTCGCCGAGACCTTTGAATCTCGCAATATCCACTTTCGCGGCGGCGTTTCCTTCCCTCATCTCCGCGGAAATTTCGTCGCGCTGCGTATCGGAATATGCAACTCTCTGCTGCTTGCCCTTTGTCAGTTTATACAGAGGCGGGACAGCGGAGTAAACATATCCGTTTTCTATGAGGGGACGCATGTAACGGAAGAAGAATGTAAGAAGCAGTGTTCTTATGTGCGATCCGTCGACATCGGCATCCGCCATAATTATTATTTTGTGATATCTCAGTTTCTCGACCGAGAACTCTTCGCCGATTCCCGTTCCGAGCGCAACTATCAGCGGATAGAGTTTGTCGTTTCCGTAAATCTTGTCCGCCCTGGCCTTTTCGACGTTGAGCATCTTGCCCCACATCGCGAGTATTGCCTGGAACCTGGAATCTCTTCCCTGAATCGCGGAGCCCGCGGCGGAGTCGCCCTCGACGATGTATATCTCGCAAAGGGACGGGTCCTTCTCGTTGCAGTCCTGAAGCTTGTCCGGCATCTGTCCGGATTCAAGACCTGTTTTTCTTCGTACGGTTTCCTTGGCCTTTCTTGCCGCCTCGCGGGCACGATTGGCAAGCATCGCCTTTTCAAGTATCGCCTTGGCGGTCGACGGATGTTCTTCGAAGTACTCCGTCAGCTGTTCGGACACCACATTGTCGACAAGCGTTCTGATATACGCATTTCCGAGCTTCTGTTTTGTCTGGCCTTCGAACTGCGCCTCCGGCAGTTTTACGGAGATAACCGCGGCAATTCCTTCGCGGACATCTTCGCCCGACAGTTTGTCGGCATCGGTTTTTATTATATTGTTTTTTACTCCGTAGTTGTTGAGCACTCTTGTCAGGGCCGCCTTGAAACCTGTCTCGTGCATACCGCCTTCGGGAGTGTGAACGTCATTTGCGAAAGATATGATGTTCTCGTGGTACGAGTCGGAATACTGAAGTGCCAGTTCGGCAAACGCGTCGTCCATCGTACCCGACATGTAAATGACGTCGTCGTGGATAAGCTGCTTTTCGGCATCTGCGTTAATATACGATACGTACTCGCGGATTCCGCCTTCGTACATCAGGGTATCGGACTGCTCAAGACCTTCTCTCTTGTCTTCTATCGTAATTCTCAGCCCCGCGTTCAGGAACGCCTGCTGGCGCATGCGGGTATGAAGTATCTCGTAATTGTATACGGTGTCGTCGAACATTTCCGGATCCGGCTTGAAGCGGACGGTTGTTCCGTTGTAGTCCGTCTCTCCGATAACTTTTATGCCCTGGGTAATTTCGCCCCTGGCAAATCTCATCTCGTATACTTTGCCGTCGCGGTGGACATGTACCTCCAGCCATTCGGAAAGCGCATTGACAACCGAAGCGCCGACTCCGTGAAGTCCTCCGGAAACCTTGTAGCCGCCGTTGCCGAATTTGCCTCCGGCGTGCAGCACGGTAAAGACAACTTCGAGCGCGCTTTTACCGGTCTGTTCCTGTATGTCTACGGGTATGCCGCGTCCGTTGTCCCTTACGCAGATAACGTCCCCGGGTTCTATCGAAACCTCGATGTGCGTACAGTATCCGGCAAGAGCCTCGTCTATGGAGTTGTCGACAATTTCGTAGACAAGGTGATGAAGTCCCGACGAAGACGTCGAGCCTATATACATGCCCGGCCGTTTACGTACGGCCTCAAGTCCTTCGAGCACCTGTATCTGGGATGCATCGTATTCGTTTGTTACTATTTCATTCTCTCTGTTAATCTGATCTGCCATCAAAAATTTTCCTCTAATCTTTTTATAAGTGTCGCGGTCGCCGGCTGGGAGAGATATATGTCTCTTGAACTTACCACCACATAGGATTTCGGTATGTCCTCCGATGCATTGATTACTCTGTTTTCCTGTTCCGACGCTTTGAGATAATTTCTTGTAATATGTGACTGCGAAGTAATATCCAGGTCAAAGATTCCTATTATTTCGTCCGTATTGATAAACTTTCCCGTTCCAAGCGAAAGATACATTATCTGATTCTCCCTCCGCTTACGAACAGGACCTTTCCTCCGGTCCTTCCGGCTATGCCTTCATCCTCGCAGCAGCTGATAAGCGTCTGTCCGCCGCCGATTCTGTTGAGGACAAATTCCTGTCTCTTCGAATCAAGCTCCGACAGCACGTCGTCGAGCAGCAGCACCGGGTACTCGCCGGTTTCCTGAAGCAGTATTTCTCTTTCCGCAAGCTTCAGGCTGAGGGCTGCCGTTCTTGTCTGGCCCTGAGAGGCATACATTCTTGCCGGCCGGCCGTTAATGCATATTTCCAAATCGTCCTTGTGAGCTCCCGTAAGACACTGCTCGGATTCAAGCTCCGCATTCCTGTGCGCCTCAAAATGGGAAAGAACCTCGTAGTAGATTTCCTTTTCCGTTGCGAGCGCATCCGTTACGGTCGAGACCGTGCGGTATTCTGTCGTAAGCTCCTCGCCTGCGGCGAATTCCCCGTGAATTTTTCCGGACTCTTTGGACAGTCTCTGAATATACGCAGCACGGTATCTGATTATTTTGGCGCTGCACCTGCACAGCACATCCGAAAACTCGTCCAGGGTGTCGAGCAGAGAAGGCTTTTCCTTGTAGTCCTTCAGAATCCGCGTCTTCTGATCGTACGCTCTGTTGAATTCCGAGAGCAAATCCGAATATGCGGGTTTAAGCTGCGAAATGGCATTGTCCAGGAATTTTCTCCGTACCGCCGCGCCGTCCTTGACAAGTCCGAGCTCATCCGGAGAAAACAGTACGGTATCGAGTGTGCCGAACAGTTCCGTCGCCGTTTTCTTTACTCCGTTTACGAGTATTTTTTTCGCGGCTCCGTTTTTCAGCTCTATGCTGATTGTCTGAGGTCTGTCGTGAGAAACAATGTCCGCAAGAACCGTTGCCGCGGAGTAGTCGAAATTGATCATTTCCCTGTCGAACCTCGTACGGAAACTCTTTCCGCATGACAGAAGATATACGCTCTCGAGAAGATTGGTTTTTCCCTGAGCGTTGTCTCCGGTAATGACATTTACCCCGCTGCCGAACTCCACGGTTTCGAACTCATAGTTTCTGAAACCGGTAAGAGCTATTTTTTCAACTCTCATTCACAATTTCCAGCACGTTGCCGGCAAATTCCACAGTATCTCCGGCACGTATTTTTTTTCCTCTCATAAGACACGGTTCGCCGTTTACCAGAACCATGCCTTCGCCTATTACCGTCTTGGCTTCCCCTCCGCTGGCTACCAGCGCGGCGTATTTAAGAAGCGCGTCCAGCTTTATATATTCTGTATTGATTTCTGTTCTCATTTCACTGATGAAGTCTTACCGGAAGTATCATATAGGTAAACAGGTCGCTTCCGTCCGCCGCCTTGATTACACACGGGGACGATGCGGTATTGAGACAAATCTTGAGTTCGTCGTTTTCCGCAGCCTTGAGCGCATCAAGCAGATATCTGTTGTTGAATCCTATGAGGAGTCCTTCTCCGAATCCGTTGCATGTGCAGATGTCCTCCGCTTTTCCGATAGGCGTTATGCTCATGCATTCAATCACGTTGTCGTTGAACGTTAGTCTTACCGGACTTCCGTTGCCTTCGGTCACCATGAGAGAAACTCTGTCAATCGCTTCAATGAATTCGCTTCTGTCGAACTTTATTTCGTATCTGAAACTCTCTGGAATGGATTTTTTGTAGTTTATGAAATCGCCCTCGAGTCTTCTTGTAATGAGCACGGTATTTCCGATGCTGAATGAAATATGCTTCTCTCCGACGGAGATGTCCACCGGCTCGTTGTCGTCCTTGCAGATTTTTTCAATGTCCGTAAGCGCAAATCCCGGTACGACAAAACTGCAGTTTTCCAGCTTCGCGTTTTCAAGTTCCGCGCTTCTTACGGCAAGTCTGTATCCGTCAACCGATACTATTGTTATCTGGTTATTTTCTATTTCAAAAAGGGAACCGGTATATATCGGTCTTATTTCGTCTTTTGATACCGCAAACAGAGTTCTTGCTATCATTTCCTTGAGAAAACCCTGTGCCATCGAAACGGATTTAAGTTCGTCAAACTTCGGTATCTCCGGATATTCCCTGATATCCAGTCCTATGAAGTTGTACTCGGATTTTCCGCATTTAATTGTAACTGCATTATTTGTTTCATCTACGGTAAACATTACGTTTCCGTCCGGAAGCCGTCTAATCATCTCGGACAGAAGTTTGGTGTTCACAACGCATTTTCCCTGTTCTGTGATGTCCGCATCAAATTTTGTATAGATGGCCTTTTTCAGATCATAGCCCGTAATTTTTACGGATGATTCCGCTTCTATAAGAAGACCTTCGAGGGAAGTAATGGGACTTTTTGCCGCCGATGCTCTGGCCGCTGTGTTTACGGCATCCTGCAGTACCGATTTCTCGCAAATGAATTTCATAATTCTTCTCCAGTTCTGTTAATAGATAAATATATATTTTATTTTTTTAGTATTTTTAGTAGTAGAAATTTAAAATGTTGATAAGTCCGAAAAGTTCACGGATTAGGGAGTTTCGCGGTGTTGATTAGTATGTGAATAATATTCCGCTTATACACATGCGTTAAGGTGTTTTTTCTTTTAACAATCACCGTATTAACATTTCCACAATTTTTGTTGAAATATCAGACCGAGTTTATATTGGAGGAAACGTCTCTGATTTTTGCAGACATGTTGTTGTCTGTCTTGAGCATATCTTCTATTTTTCGGATTGAGGAAAGAACCGTGGCATGGTTTCTGTTTTCAAACTCCTTGCCTATATCCATCAGAGACAGGTTTGTGAGAGACCTCATGAGATACATGGCAACCTGACGGGCTTCGGTTATGTTCTTGGACCTGTTCTGACCGCGTATATCGTCAGAATCAAGATTGTAGTACCTTGCGGTTTCCTTGATTATTTTCTCGGGAGTGGGAATGTCGGTTCCGGTTTTGGTAACATCCTCTATCGCTCTTTTTACCGAATCGGTGGTAATCACCTTGTTGAGGATTTCCTTGTACGCCGTAAGTTTTTTGATAACTCCTTCGAGCTGTCTGATATTTGCGGTAACGTTGTTCGCAATATATTCGACGGCTTCATCGGAAAGGACGAGTCCGAGACCCGCGGCTTTATTTCTTATGATAACCATACGGGTTTCAAAATCCGGCGGCTGGATGTCAGCAAGAACACCTCCTTCGAAGCGCGTTCTCAGTCTGTCTTCCAGAGTGTTCATTTCCTTCGGCGGACGGTCGGACGTTATTACTATCTGATGCCCGTCTTCATATATTTTATTGAATGTATGGAAGAACTCCTCCTGGGTGGACTGTTTGCCGGCAATGAACTGAACGTCGTCCATGAGAAACAGGTCGACATTCCTGAATTCATCTCTGAATTCCTCCATCGTTCTGTTCTGCAGGCATTCGACGAGTTTGTTCGTAAATTCGTCGCCCTTGACATATGCGATTTTCTTTTCCGGGTCGGATTCCTTTATTGCCTGTCCTATCGCGAAAAGAAGGTGGGTTTTGCCCAGACCCGAGTTGCCGTATATGAACAGCGGGTTGTAATCAACGCCGCCAGGATGGTCGGCTACGGCTTTTGCCGCGGCATATGCGAATTTGTTTGAGCTGCCGACTATGAACCTGTCGAAAGTGTAGCCTGCCATTTCCGGAATGTCGCCGTACACTTTTTCCTCGTGGATTTCCTTGTACGAATCGATTTCCTCCGGAATGAGAACCTGAAGATCGAACTCGCATGAAAACAGATCATATAGAGCCTTCTTGATATTTCCGGAGAAGCGCGACGAAATGATATCCCGCTTAAAATCACTTCCGGAACATATTACAAGTTTCGAATCTCCGAGCTCTACGGGTTCGCAGTCGTCAAACCATGTTGTGATAGCGGTGGGTGTAAGCTCTTTTGAGAGCATATTCAGTATTTCCTGCCAAATATCATTGATAGAGTTCATAAGCACCTCACAGGGCAAATTTACCCATTTTTTGACATTATAACATTTGGCTGTGGAAAACTCAATGATTAATTATAATAATGTAGGAAAATGAAGCACTTTTCCACAAAAAAATCCCGTTGAATGTCGAAAGAGACAAACAACGGGACATATTAATTAACAGCAGGGTTTATTTCTTGGGGACAAGAAGCTTTGTTCCTCCCATATACGGCCAGAGGACCTCGGGTATAGTGACCGAGCCGTCTGCCTGCAGATGGTTTTCGAGAAGTGCAATCAGCATTCTGGGAGGTGCCACGACCGTATTGTTCAGGGTATGGGGAAGATAGGTCTTTCCGTCGGCACCCTTTACTCTCATCTTAAGACGTCTTGCCTGAGCGTCGCCCAGGTTGGAGCAGGAGCATACCTCAAAGTATTTCTGCTGACGGGGTGACCATGCTTCTATATCGCAGGACTTGACCTTCAGGTCTGCGAGATCTCCTGAGCAGCACTCCAGCTGACGGACGGGGATGTCCATGGAGCGGAACAGCTCAACTGAATACTTCCACATTTTGTCATACCACTCAAAGGAATCTTCCGGTTTGCAGACAACTATCATTTCCTGCTTTTCAAACTGATGGATGCGGTATACGCCGCGCTCCTCGATTCCGTGGCTTCCCTTCTCCTTGCGGAAGCAGGGAGAGTAGCTTGTCAGAGTCTGGGGAAGAGTATCCTCGGGAATAATCTGGTCGATGAACTTTCCTATCATGGAGTGCTCGGAAGTACCTATAAGGTAAAGATCTTCGCCTTCGATTTTGTACATCATGGCATCCATGTCGGTCTGGCTCATTACGCCTTCGACCACATTGCCGTGAATCATGAACGGAGGGATGAAATAAGTGAATCCTTTGTTGATCATGAAATCGCGTGCGTATGCAAGCACCGCTGAATGCAGACGGGCGATGTCTCCCTTGAGGTAGTAGAAGCCCTGACCGGCGACTCTTCCCGCGGCATCCATCTCAACGCCGTCAAAGGATTCCATGATATCCGTATGATAGGGTATTTCATAATCCGGGACAACCGGTTCGCCGAAGCGCTCGACTTCGACATTTGCAGAATCGTCGGGACCGATGGGAACCGACGGATCTATGATGTTAGGAATCTGAAGCATGATAGCGTGAATCTTTTCTGCCAGTTCCGATTCGAGAGTCTCAAGCTCCGCCAGTCTCTCGGCATTCTTTGCAACCTGAGCCTTGATAGCTTCGGCCTCATCCTTTTTGCCCTGGCCCATAAGCATGCCTATCTGTTTGCTGAGAGTGTTTCTTGCAGCGCGCAGATCGCTTGCCTCGGTTATGGCGCTGCGGTTCTTTGCGTCAAGCTCTATCACTTCATCGACAAGCGAAAGCTTTGAATCCTGAAATTTCTTTTTGATGTTCTCTTTTACAAGATCGGGATTTTCCCTTAAAAATTTAATATCCAGCATTTCTGTTTCCTCGTTATTTTATTTTTCTGAGCTGAGAAATAAGGGCTTCCCTGTCGTCTGCTCCGTAGAATTCCAACTCAATTTTTCCGGTTTTCTTTCCGTCCACGAGACGGACCTTACGCCCGAGAGTCTTTGAAAGTTCGTCGCAGACTTCCTTGGTATAGTCCACTTCGGATATTTTCTGACCGGACGGTGTATTTTCTGTCTGTTCCTTTGCGAGGTCGGCGATGAGGGCTTCCAGCTTTCTGACTGAGAGATTCTTCTCGATAGCTTCTTTTGCTATTGCGAGCTGCTGTTTCACGTCGGAGACGGAAACCAGGACCTTTGCGTGACCGGTGGACAGGTCTCCTTTTTCCACCATCTCCGTGACTTCGGGGCAAAGGAGAAGAAGACGCAGAGAATTTGTTATTGTGGGACGTCCCTTACCTACCGCGGAGGCAACCTCCTCCTGTGTAAGTCCGTACTCATCCATAAGAGCCTTGTAGCCTTTTGCCTCTTCAATCGGGTTCAGGTCTTCCCTCTGAAGATTTTCGACGAGCGCAAGCTCCGCCGTTGTTCTGTCGTCAACGTCGAGTATCCGTACCGGGACATCGGACAGACCCGCGAGTCTGGATGCTCTCCAGCGTCTTTCGCCGGCTATTATCTGATAATACCCGCTGTCCAGTTTTCTTACGGCAATCGGCTGAATGAGACCGTACTTTGATATGGAATCGGCAAGGGTGCTGATTGCTTCCTCGTCGAACGTGTTTCTGGGCTGTTCTTTTCTCGGTTCAAGTTTAGCTATCGGAAGGGTGGTCAGTTCGCCGGTGCTTTCCAGTTCGTCATCCTCGCCGAACAGGACGCCCAGTCCGGTACCGAGAGCGTTTCTTTCTTTTGCGGCCATTTACTTGCCTCCGTTTCTTCCGAGGAATTCCTCGGCAAATTTCCGGTAAGCGACACTGCCGCGGCACGAACTGTCGTAAATGATTCCCGGCTGTCCGTGGCTCGGTGCTTCGCTCAGTCGGATGGATCTCGGGATTACGGTCAGATATACCTTGTCGCCGAGGTAGGACTTCAGCTCACGTGCAACCTGGTTTGTCAGATTTGCGCGAGCATCGTACATTGTAAGTACTATGCCGTCTATGTCCAGACCGGGATTGAGACGCTTCTTGGTCATGCGTATGCTGGTCATCAGATCGGCTATTCCTTCAAGCGCGTAGTATTCGCATTGCATCGGGATAAGCACGCTGGTTGCGGCTGCAAGAGCGTTGACGGTTAGAAGCTCCAGTGACGGAGGACAGTCGATGAAAATATAATCGTAATCCGCGTACAGACTGTTGAGAGCGTTTTTCAGCACGAACTCGCGGTTTTTCATCTCCGCCAGCTCGACGGACGCCGCGGCAAGGTTTTTGCCGGCAGGTATTACGTCGCCGTACTCGGTTTTGCATACACATTCAAATGCGTCTTCGCCCTTGATAAGCATTTCGTACATTCCGGGCGAACTGGTCTTGCTTACGCCGAAACCCGATGTTGCATTCCCCTGAGGGTCGCAGTCCGCCATCAGAACGCGCTTGCCTTTTTCGTGAAGTGCGGCGCACAGATTTACGCAGGTTGTTGTCTTTCCAACTCCGCCTTTCTGGTTTGCCACTGCTATTATTTTAGCCATAACATCATTCCTTTTTTCAAAAGTGCAAGGGGCATTATATCAAACATTTTTTGTTTTTTAAAGCAAAAATGTTCCACGTGGAACATTTTTCTTTCAAAAACTTTTGAGGAGCACAATTTCATTCCTGTGAAAAACAGAAAAAAGCTTCGGATTTTCCTGTCTCCGGATCCCCGCTGCGGAACGGCAGAATGTTCCACGTGGAACATTCCGGAAGGCGGTTTATCAAAAAGTTGGCAAAAATCAAAAAATCTCTTGCATTTAGTAATTTTGTTTGCTATAATCACAAAGCTAAATTTTGTAGGAGGAGGTGCACTTCGTGGCCAACATTAAATCTTCCGCTAAGAGAGATGAAAAGTCCAAGGAGCTCAGAGCACAGAACCGTGCACAGAAGACAGAGCTTAAGACCAAACTGAAGAAGTTCGAAGCAGCTGTTGCTGAGGGCAACAAGGATACAGCTGCTGATGCCTATAAAGAAGCAGTCAAGTCCGTTGACAAAGCTGCAGGCAAGAACCTGCTGCACAAGAACAACGCAGCACACAAGAAGTCTGCAATGGCGAAGAAACTCAACGAACTGAACTAAAGTAAGCGAAATGAATACCGGGGCGCAGGCTGCGCCCCGTTTTTTATAAGATAAGGATTTGAAACGATGAAAAAAGAAATAAAAAATCTTATGCTTATAGTTAACCCCGCCGCCGGGTCTTCCGCATACAAGGACGGATTTGCCGAAGCACTGTACGAACTTGACAGATCCGGATACAGGGTTACGCCGTATTTCACCGCAAAGCGCGGTGATGCGACAAAGTTCGCGGCAGCCTATGCCGCAAATTACGAATGTGTTGCCTGTATAGGCGGTGACGGAACCCTGAGCGAAGTGATTTCGGGCCTTATGCATATCGAAGAGGAAAAAAGACCTCCGGTGGGATACTTCGCAATGGGAACGGCCAACGATGTTGCGACAACGCTGGATATCCCGAAGAACAACTGCCTGAAAGCCGCGAAGAAGATGATTGGCGGCAAACCGCATCCGTATGACGTGGGCGGGTTCGGAAAGGACTATTTTGCGTATATAGCCGCATTCGGGGCATTTACCGAAGTCAGCTACGAGACCCCTCAGGACATGAAGAAAGCCTGGGGTCATCTCGCCTATGTGCTTCAGGGAGCGGCATCCATACAGAACATAGAAACGGTACACGCTGTTGTCGAGTATGACGAGGGCACGGTCGAGGGAGACTTTATCTACGGAAGCATGTCGAATTCGACTTCCGTTGCGGGTATTGTCAAGCTTCCGGAAGAAATGGTAAGTCTCGGTGACGGAATGTCCGAACTGGTGCTGGTGAGAAATCCCGGCGACGCCTTCAAATTCGCAGAGCTTATCAACTCGGTGCTGTCCAGAACTTTCGACAGCGACTACATGAGTATTCTGCACACGACAAAGGCCAAGTTTATTTTTGACAAGCCGGTGGCATGGACGAGAGACGGCGAAGCCGGCGGCGAAGTAACGGAAATCGAAGTCAGAAACTACGCGCATCCTATACAATTGATTTTCTGACAATAAGATAATATAATCAGTAAGTTAAGATTAATTTATACAGAGGTTAAGCATGGACAGACAGAAAATTAAGGGAATATATGAAGACTCCGCGGCATTTGACGGAAAAAGCATGACGGTTATGGGATGGGTACGTACCGTCAGGGATATGAAGAATTTCGGCTTCATAGAACTGAACGACGGATCGTGCTTCAAATCCCTTCAGGTTGTTTTTGAAAGAAACAGCCTGCCGAACTATGACGAGATTGCGAAACAGAACGTCGGCGCGGCACTTATCTGCAGGGGAACACTTGTTCTCACTCCGGATGCACCTCAGCCGTTCGAACTGAAGGCGGACAGCATTGAGGTCGAGGGAGCCTCCTCGCCCGATTATCCCCTTCAGAAGAAAAGACACAGCGTTGAGTTTCTGCGTACGATTCAGCACCTCAGACCGAGAACGAATCTCTTCAATGCCACTTTCCGCGTGCGTTCGGTCGCCGCGCAGGCAATACACAATTTCTTCCAGGAGCGCGGTTTCGTCTATGTGCACACTCCGATTATTACCGGCTCGGACTGCGAAGGCGCCGGCGAGATGTTCAGGGTTACGACCCTGGATCTCAACAACCTTCCTCTGAATGAAGACGGAACGGTAGACGATTCCAAGGACTTCTTCGGCAAGGCGACGAACCTTACCGTGTCGGGACAGCTTAACTGCGAAAACTTTGCGATGGCGTTCGGCGATGTATACACGTTCGGACCGACCTTCAGGGCAGAGGTTTCCTATACTCAGCGTCATGCGGCGGAGTTCTGGATGATCGAGCCGGAGATGGCGTTTGCTGATCTTGCGGATGATATGGATCTTGCGGAAGACATGGTCAAGTACGTAATCAATGATGTGTTTGACAAGTGCCCGCAGGAGATGGAATTCTTCAATAAGTTCGTGGACCAGGGTCTCATAGACAGACTCAGAAATGTTGCCGACAACGAATTCGGAAGAATCAGCTATACAGAGGCAATCGAACTTCTCAAGAAGGCCGACAGGAATTTCGACTTCCCCGTCGAGTGGGGAATCGACCTTCAGACCGAGCACGAGAGATATCTCACGGAGGAAGTTTTCAAGAAACCTATTTTTGTTACGGATTACCCGAAAGACATCAAGGCATTCTACATGCGCCTCAACGATGACGGTAAAACCGTCGCCGCGGCGGACTGCCTCGTACCCGGCATAGGAGAGATTATAGGCGGAAGCCAGAGAGAGGAAAGACTGGATGTTCTCGAGACGAGAATGGCGGAACTCAATCTCAACCCCGAGGATTACTGGTGGTATCTTGACCTAAGACGCTACGGCAGCTGCAGACATGCGGGCTTCGGTCTCGGATTTGAGAGACTGGTAATGTATCTGACGGGTGTTTCGAATATCAGAGACGTTGAACTTCATCCCCGTACTACAGGAAATGCAGACTTCTGATAAAAGCACGGAAAAAACTAAAGCGGAAAAGACGACAGCCACACTTGGTCTGATAGTAGTTATAGCGGTGATACTGCTTATCATCGCTGTAACGGTTACTTTCCTTATGCGCAATTATGTCGGCGGATCGGCGGATCCCGAGCATTGCGCATCGGAATATCTGGATAACCTACCTATCGTGACATCTGACGGCAGCCGTCTTTTTATTGATGAGGAACCGTCCGGGGAAGACGGCAGGTTGCTGTACAGCCTGCTTAAAAACACATGGCGCTATGACATAGAACAGGTAAGCCGTAGCGGCAGTTCGGCTGTAGTATCGGTTGACATAACTTGTCCAAATACAACAGGGATGACGGATGATGTAGCTTCACGTCTGAAAGACGAACTGTCTCTAGCGGTAAACTCCGCGGCAAAGAAAAGCGATGTGTACAACGCGGACGACAGTTTCAGAAGCGAGGTACTTGACGAAGCTTACAGAAAAGCAATATCGTCAGCGTGTGCCGCGCCTTCCATGATAACGGTAAACGCAAATCTCGGCATGAAGAAGAGCCTGATTGGCGGATGGAAAATCACAAACGAAGCAGTCTATACCAGTACGCTTGACGGCAGGGCGGCCGAACTTAAGAAGCAGGCGGAGGACAGGGTCGGGTATATATCAAAGGTTTACATAATTCCAGATGGTGCAACAGCAGGCAATATTCCGAACCCCGCGCTTTTCGGAGAGACGGCCGACAAGGGAGTCATTGCGGAACTGCTTTCAAGGACCTATGCAAAGAATCTGATCAATGGTCAGACGATGGTTTGGAACGATTCGATAGAACTGCTCGAGGGAACTGCGGTAAGCTACTATCTTGACGAGAGCATTCTTATGCTGCAGTGGCAGGAAAAGGAAGCCGGGATAGTCGGAACCTTTGCGGAGGTGTTTGTATCCGACGGATCTCAGATAAGAAAGAAAATCGCCGGTGACACATTTGGGGATATGCATTTTGAAAAGGCGTCTGATTTCGCAAAGGATGTACATGCCGTTCTGGCGGTGGGAGGAGACTTCTACAACCACGGGAGAAACTGCGGCATAGTCGTTCAGAACAGAGCAATCTACCGTTTCGAACCCGCTACATGCGATGTGTGCTATATCGATTCAAAAGGAGATATGCTGTTCAGCTACAGGAATCAGTTCAGCCAGGTGTCGCAGGCGGAGGAGTTCGTGAAGAACAACGACATACAGTTCTCGCTCTCTTTCGGACCCGTGCTGATAGACAATTATGAAGACAAGACACCCACCAGCTATGCGTGGGGAGAGATTAACGACACATATGCAAGGTCTGCGCTGGGAATGCTCGGAGAGCATCACTACCTTACCATGAATCTCAACTGCGGGAACGGAGACACGTTCGGATACGCGACACTCCGTCAGGCGGCGGACGCAATGATCAAGCGTGGCTGCATAAAGGCTTACACGCTTGACGGCGGGCAGACGGCGACGACCGTGGTAAACGGGGTGCTGAAAAATCCCGTTCAGTTCGGATATGAAAAGGAGATAAGCGACATAATCTATTTCGCGACATCTGTGCCCAATGAGTAAAACGAAGACCCAAAACATGATAACCGGAATCTGCATTGTGCTCTCCGTCATTATCCTGCTGTTTGTCTCAATGGTAATCAGTCCCGGTGCGGCGGAGAAAACGGAAGTCAGGAAGAATCTTGTTTCCGAGCTTGCTCAGCAGGTATACAACGCCAAGGCGGAGGCCCTCGGGGAAGTGTCCTATATAAGGAAGATATATAAGATACCGCTTGACCAGGCGGTTGCACCGGAACCCGCGGAAAGCTGTTTCGGAGAGATATCCGACGGTGATTCGGAAGGCTTGGAGAAGTTCAGGGCGGAAGTGTTGAATTCCGAACTTATGGACGGGCAGGATCTCATATTCAAATCCGGAACCGACGTCAAATACTATTTTGACGATTCCACGGCAGTAATATGCTGGAAAGAGGTTATCGACGGCAAGACCTGCAGCTTCTGCGAAGTCAAGGTTCAGGATGCGACTCAGCTCAGGAGAAAGGTTTTCAAGGACAACTACAGCCTTGACGATGTAGAATCGACAAGAGTGCTCGCAAAAGAGGCAAACGCGATAGCGGCGATGAGCGGAGACTACTACAAGTTCCGCGATTACGGGATATGCGTTTTCAGAAATGAACTCAAACGGTTTACGGAATCGAGCTTTTATCCCGACACCAAAAGCTATAATTTCATAGATACATGCTTCATCAAAGGAAACGGAGACCTTGCCTTCTTCTACAAAGGAGAGGAGACGGACCGTAAGAGCATGGAGCAGTTTGTCAGCGATGAGAATGTAATGTTTTCACTCGCCTTCGGTCCCGTTCTGATAGAAGACTATAAATTCAACGAAAACATGAACAGATACCCGATCGGCGAGCCGGGAAAAAATGCGTCCAGAGCCGCGTTCGGACAGTACGATACACTGCACTATCTGTATTTGAATGTGAGCAACGGAACGGCCGGAAAGGGCGATACTTTCGAGCAGCTCGCCAGGCATATGATGGACAAGGGTGTCCGACATGCGTATAACCTTGACGGCGGGCAGACGGCCGAGATAGTATTCAGAGACAAAATATACAACGATATTGACTACGCGTCGGAAAGACGCATCGGAGACTGCATATACATTGCCACGGCAACGGGCGGGATGATTAAGTAGTTCCGCGGATGCCGGAAATGATTATTCAAGAACTGTTTATTAGAAAGGCTGCATTCAAATGAGACTGAAAGCACAGCTTATGGACGAAGCTGCAATGCAAAGAGCCCTGACAAGAATTTCCCACGAGATAATAGAAAAGAACAAAGGCGTAGACAATCTCTGCCTTGTCGGGATTAAAAGAAGAGGCGCGCCCATTGCGGAGATTATCCGCGGCAACATCAAAAAGATTGAAGAACAGGATGTGGAGTGCGGAAGCATAGACATCGGTTTTTACAGGGACGACCTGACCAATTTCGTAGCGGACCCGCTGGTAAGGGAAGCCGAACTGAGCTTTGACGTCAACGACAGGGATATTGTTCTGGTTGATGACGTCCTGTATACCGGAAGAACAGCTAGAGCCGCGATAGAAGCGGTAATAAGCTGCGGACGGCCGAAAACCATTCAGTTTGCGGTACTGGTAGACAGGGGTCACAGGGAACTTCCCATAAGAGCGGACTATGTGGGAAAGAATGTTCCCACGAGCAAGAGCGAAATGATAGAGGTAAGGCTTCCGGAATATGACGGCGAGACCGGCGTATATCTGATGGAGCAGGAATAGAAAAGAAAAAAATGAAGCGGCTGCATTTGCGGCCGCTTCGTCTATCAGCAGGTTGTTCTATTTTTTGTTCTGCAGGTATGCAATCATCATATCGCATACATCGTCCATGTCACCGACGATGCCGTAATCGCAGTAATTGAAAATAGCGGCATCGGGGTCTTTGTTGACGGCGACGATTTTTTCTGAATCCTTGATGCCGGTAACGTGGTTGACTGCACCTGAAACACCGAAAGCAAAGTATATTTTCGGTTTGACGCACTGTCCGGACTGGCCTATTACGAGCGGGTAGGGAAGAATGCCCCTGTCAAATACGGGACGCGTGCAGGCCAACTTTCCGCCGAGGAGTTCGGCAAGTTTGCGGTAGCGCGGAAGGGCGTCAATCTTCATTCCGTTGCCTACGCAGACGATGTAGTCGGCATCGGCAATGAGAAAGCTTTCGTCAAATTCGTCAGCTTTGAATGACAGAACCTTTGTGCGGATTTTCTCCGGGTCGAAGTCTATGGTTTCTTCGATGGTTTCGCATTCGCGTCTGCCGGAGGGCTCGTATTTGAATGTGCCCGGGCGCAGGGTTCCTACCTGCGGACGCATTTCCGGAACGGTAATGACAGCCATCATTTTTCCGCCGACGGCTGGTTCCACGAATTCAATGTCACCGGTTTTGTCATCATATACAAGCTGGGTTGCGTCGGATGTGCAGCCGGTCGGAAGACGGCATGCGAATCTCGGAGCGAAGTCCCTGCCGTTTATCGTACCGCCGACAAGAACGGCGGACGGTTTGTATTTGAGGCACAGTTCGGTGAAAAGAGCGGTGTAGGCATCTACGCTGAAATAGTCATAACCGGTGCCGGTTACACGGATTATCTTGTCGACGCCGGAGTCGAGCACCTTGCCGAGATCGGAAGAGGAAAGATCCCCCACGTATACGGCCACGAGTTTCTCGCCGGCCGCATCGGCAAGTTTTCTGCCCTCGGAGCAGAGCTCAAGAGAAACGGGGAGAACTCCGCCGATGTCCTGCTCGATAAATACCCAGTAGTCTTTGTAATCAGTTTTTTTCATTCAGAACACCTCCCTCAAAGCTGGTCTGCAAGCAGATCGAAAAGCTTGCTTACATTTTTCTCGGTGCTGCCTTCTTCAATAATGCAGCCGGGCTGCCCCGCCTCGGGCGGATAGGTTCTGGGAACTTTTGTGGGAGATCCGGGATCGCCGACCTGTGACGGGTCGAGACCGTCGATGCCCATGAAATTGAATTTCGTAATAGGAGCGGTCCTGGATGCTTTCCATGAAGCAAGGTTGGGTATGCGGGGATTGTAGTTTGTCTTTTCGACGGTGAACAGACACGGATAAGTGGACTGGCTGGTTTCAATTCCCTTCTCAAGTTCTCTTTCGACGGTAACTGTTTTCTTGTGAGTGTCAATTCCTTTTATCAGCGACATGCATGACAGCTGGGAAGCACCGAAACGTTCGGCGAGCTGGGAACCCATCTGGCCGGTAGCGCCGTCAAGAGATTCTTTGCCGCAGAAAATCAGGTCAAACTGACCGAGCATTTTCGCGGCCTGATGAATAACATAGGATGTGGCGAGAGTATCTGCGTTGGCAAATGCCCTGTCAGAAAGAAGGACAGCCTTGTCGGCTCCGGCGGCCAGACATTCTCTCAATGCCTCTTCTGCCATGTCGGGGCCCATCGTTATGCAGGTAACCGTGCCGCCGTACTGTTCCTTGACCTGGACGGCAGCTTCAAGAGCGTGGTTGTCGTTCGGGTTGAGTATGGAAGGAACTCCCTGACGGATCAGAGAACCGGTTTCGGGATCGATCTTTACAAGATTGACATCCGGGACCTGCTTTACACATACGAGTATATTCAGCATATCGGCACCTCCTCAGTTGCAGACTTTGCCCGGATTAAGTATGCAATTCGGGTCAAAGACTTTTTTGATATCGCTCATCATGCCGTAGGCGACATCGCCGACAGACTGCTGAAGGTATTCCTTCTTGGCGTGTCCGATGGAATGCTCGCCGGAAACCTGCCCTTCGAACTCGGTACATTTGGCATAACAGGCATCCATGAGTTTCTTTACTCTCTTCTTGAATTCTTCCTCTTCAAGATCGTTAGAGCAGGTGTAGATATGAAGGTTGCCGTCGCCGGCATGTCCGAATGATTTGATGTATACGCCCTGACGGTCGGCCTCCTCGTGTGCAAATACGAGGAAGGGAGCAATTTTGTCGACGGGAACGACGACATCCATTTCGTCGAGCAGTTTTGTCTGAGCTTCAATAACGGTGAGGAATGCCGAGCGTGCAGCCCAGACATCTTTCTTCAGGCCGTCGGTCCATACGACCAGAACGTCATATGCTCCGGCATCTTCGGCAACCTGACCGAGACGGTCCATCTTCATTGTAAGCTCCTGCTCGTTGTCGCCTACGAGCGTGACAATTATATATGCACCGACTTCCCTGCCGTTTACGACGGTCGGGAAAACGTGATTGCCGGTGAAGTCGGCAGATCCGTCAATGACATCCCTTTCGGCAAACTCTATCGACTGGGGGTCGAGATTTGCAAGCTTGATTGAAGGAACCGAAGCGATACCTGTTGCAATATCCTTGAAAGGCAGAAGCAGGGTTACATCCTTTATCGGCTTCGGAATCAGCTTGAGCGTCAGCTCGGTAATGATGCCGAGAGTGCCTTCAGAGCCGACCATGAGATGGAGAAGCGAGTAGCCTGACGATGTCTTGCAGACGCTCTTGCCGAGCTTCATTATCCTTCCGTCGGGCAGAACCACGGTCATTGCCATGACATAGTCACGGGTGACGCCGTATTTAACAGCTCTCATGCCGCCGGCATTGGTGGAAACATTTCCGCCTACGGTGGCTGTCTTTTCGCCGGGATCGGGCGGATACATGACACCGTGTGCCAGCGCATCGGCGGCCAGATCGCACAGGAGTACACCCGGCTGGATATGTACGCATAGATTCTTCAGGTCGTAGTCGAGGATTTTGTTCATTCTTTCGGTAGAGATTACTATTCCTCCGTAAATGGGAACGCAGCCTCCGACAAGACCGGTGCCCGCACCTCTTACTGTGACGGGTACTTTGTTTTCGTTGCAAAGTTTCATAATCTCGGAAACTTCTTCGGTTGACTCGACCAGTACAACGGCTTCGGGCATATATTTGCCGTAAATGGGCATTTCGTCATGAGAATAGTCTTCCTTGACGGCATCGCCGCAGGAATAGCGTTTCTCTCCGACAACAGCCTTGAGCTTTTCGCCTAGTTCCGGAGTCAGTTTGTTGTATTTTGCCATGGACACCTCCTGATATATGATCACGGACTGACTATCACGGAAATTCCGTTGGGAATAACGGTGATTGTTTTGTCTCCGTTTGGATTTGCTATTTCAAGGGCCTCTTCAAGCGAAGAGGCGTATTTCATTTTCATGTCTTCAACCATAGGCTGAAGTTCTCTGCGGGTAACCATGATAACGGTAAACTTTTTCAGAATACGCGCAAGTATCTGGCTTTCCCACTGGTCTGCGATGGTCTCGCTCTGCGGAGTGGCCATGAACTGGTCGTACAGGGCGGAGGGGCTTTCGCAGTTCTTGAGAGACTCGTAGAAACTCTGCCCGCCGTGTCCGTCGGCGCACTCGACGCATTCGATAATGGTTCCGCCTTCGTTGCAGGTGGCTTCGGCGGCAGTCATGCTCTTTACGCACTGGTAAATGTTCTGGTCAAGAGGTGCGCCGCCGTTGGAAGTTATGACTATATCCGCATACCGGGGTTTGACCTGCGCATAGGAAAGCAGAAAATCGCAGCCTGCCCTGTGGGCGGTGACATAGTTGCCGGCAAATGCGGCAACGGTTTTCTTGTCCTCGTCTATGATTACATTGACGATATATGCGAGCTTGGCCATACCTGCGGCAGCGAGCATGTCCTCGTGCATCGGGTTTCCGTCAAGCTTGCCGGTGCGGGAGTTTTCAGAATCAATAAACTTCGAGCAGTGATTTCCCAGAACGGTAACCTGGTCTGAAATGCCGGGAAGCACGCTTTTTCTTCCGCCGGAAAAACCCGCAAAGAAATGCGGTTCTATGAAGCCCTCGGATATGAGGAGATCGGCCTCTGCGGCAACTTTGTCAATTACGCACGGTGCGCCCGAGGGTAGAACTCCGACCTGAACGTTGGATGAAGCGTCACGGCAGTCATGAATGACTATCCTGCACTGGTCCATTATTTCTTTTCCGAGTTTTGCTTCGAGCTCCGCCTCGGAAGTCGGCCGGTGAAAACCGGTGGCAACGAGAAGAGTAATTGAGATATCCGGGGAGCCGGCTTTCAGGTCCGCAATCATGTTCGGAATAATGTCGCGGCTGGGTACCGGACGGGTGTGGTCCGAGATGATGATAACGCAGTTGGATTTGCCTTTTGCCAGGGCCGAAAGTGCAGGGGAATCTATCGGGTTATCCATTGCCTTTCTGACAATATCAAGTCCGGATTCCGATGCTTTCAGGCTGCCAATCGACGATGTCAGACAACCGTGGCCGGCTTCGTCGAACTCAATGAAAGTATGCCCGTATGGAATGTTTATCAATGAATATCCCTCCTTGAAAAACAAAAGGAACCCCTTTATTAAAAGGGGAATCCTTTACTCAGTATGTATAGGCGTCAGTGCCGATTATTTTGTCGAACTGCTGTTTAATGCCGCACGGCCAGATAAGAAGAAGTGCAACGGCGGATGTGGCGGCGGTCTGAATCAGCTGGAGGGGAATCTTGGCGATGGCATATGCCGGGGTGGAATAAATAAACCATCTTCCGAAAGTATAACCTCCGCAGCAGATAGCCCATCCGAGAACGGCGCCGATGATGGAACCGACGACGGGCTTCTTGGTAAACAGATGCCGGGAGCAAAGAGATATTACCACGGCCTGGATACCATGCACGGCAAGGGATACGAACATCGGAGCGGGGTAAAAGAGAAGATCACCCAGAAAAGCTCCGACGCCGCCGACCATGAAAGCGTAGAACGGCTCAAGCAGTACGGCCGCAGCGACGACAATAATGTCGTTTAAATACATTCCTCCGACCGGAGTGGGTACGGAAAAAGAGCTCATGACAATGTTCATTGCCATAAGAATTGCGGTAAGCGTCAGTTTTTTAGTAGTGTTATGTTTCATTTCAGTATTATTTGGCTGATTCTGTCGACTATGTCAAGATCGAGATCGGAGTACATAGGCAGACAGAGTACTTGGTTTGATATCCTTTCTGCAACCGGTGTCAGATCCAGATCGAAGCCGGGCTGTCCTGCGTAGCATTCAAAGGAATTCGTAAGAGGATAAAAATACTTTCTTGCTATGATGTTCTGTCTTGCGAGCAGATCGTATACTTCATCGCGGGAATACTTGTAGTTTTCGAATACGACCGGGAAATATGCGTAGTTAGAAACGATGCCGTCTTTCACGGGGTTGAGCTTGATGCCGTCGATGTCTTTAAGCCATGACATATACCGCTCGTAGACGTTTTTGCGTTTGGCGATTTCCTCGTCGACATGTCTGAGATTGCAGATGCCCATGGCGGCGCAGAATTCATTGAATTTGGCATTGCCTCCGACGGCAGGCGTGCTTTCGGGCCCGTGTATTCCGAAGTTTTTAAGGTCGTTCATCATGGTTGAAAGGGATGAATCGCCGTAACATACACATCCGCCCTCAATGGTGTGGAACACTTTGGTCGCGTGGAAGGAGAACATCGAGGCATCACCGAAATTGGCGACACCGATACCATCCTTGCGGACGCCGAAGGCATGCGCGGCATCGTAAATGACTTTCAGTCCGTGACGCTTCGCAATCGAACCGATGGCGTCCACATCGCAGATGTTGCCGTAAACATGTACCGGGATAATGGCTACGGTGTTCTCGGTGATAAGGCTTTCAATCTTGCTGACGTCCATGGTGTAGTCATCGGGATTAATATCGCAGAAAACAGGTTTGCAGCCGCATCGTACAATGGCATGAGTGGTGGATGCGAAAGTGAACGGAGTCGTGATTATTTCACCTTTCAGACCCATTGCGGAAATAACGTTTTCAAGTGCTAGATGTCCGTTAGTGAAAAGAGTGATGTTCTCGGCACCGAGATATTTCAAAAGCAGAGACTCAAGCTTGAGGTGTTTTTCACCCATGTTCGTGAGAAACCTGGAATCCCACAGAGGACGGATTTCGTTGCAGTACTCCTCAAAATCCGGCATGGAGGAACGGGTAACATTAATAATTTCACTCATACTTAAATCATCTCCAATCAAGAAGGCTTTCAATCATATCCAGATCAAAAACAGGGATGTTGCATAATTCGCGCACCCGTTTTCTCTCGGCGAACGAATCGTCGATAAAAACGGAATCGGGTTTAATATAATCGGTCTTGTTGTCAGACGAATCCGTCAAATGGACTATATCGTCAAAAAGACTTTCGGAAATACAGTATTTTCTCAAGTCGTCGTATATATCCGTGGAATGTCTGGTAAGCAGATATATTTTTTTGCCCCTGTTTCTGCACTGATATAGGAACTGCATTAAAACAGGATTGACTTTTCCGTTCAGCACAAGAGTGTCGTCAAAATCAACGTAGACATTTTCATATTCAATGCCGTTGTCATAGCGGCTGAGAAAAGCACGGTCAAGAAGGACATCAAAACGGTTTTCGACGGTATCGATATCCAAACCGCAGTAATTGCCGAGGGTAAGGAGCGGGAAATTGATACCGAGTGCTCTTGAAAAACCCATGGATCCGGAAATGCCGGGGCATATGTCACTGACCACATACCCGCCGCTGCCAGTGAATGCATGGAAAAACCATGCGCCGTCAAATGACATCCGGGAATTCAGTTCTTCGGCAAGCGAAACAAGGGCGTCATCCGCATCAATATTTTCCGACCGGACTGACATATCCGCACGAATACGCTCCCGGGTGCGGGGGCATATATATTTCAGCTTGCCTTCGGAATCGGTAAAGCAGTCGACGCTGATTTCAGGACCCGACACACCGCTGCGGATATACTCCTCGCAGGCTGTGACGGTAGCGGAATCAGGCGCAATCAAAGTGCACTTAAGATCGCTGCGCCGGTCGCAGAGAAATCTGAGAGCGGATCTGTCTGCGGGAAAAACAAAGTCGGCGTTGTCGTTTTCTATTATCCGGTTCAGCGAATCGAGAAAACCGGGATCGTCAAGCGAAGGCAGACAGTATTCGGTTTTTGCGAACACGAAATCCGCATGACAATGTCCAGAGGAAGCTCCGATCAGCTCAATACCCGGAGCATATTTCAGGGCGTCATGGATTTCATATGCGGCTTCGGTTCCGGCGGGAAACACCAGAACGGTTTTATTATCATTATCGGGATTCATTTATAACCTTGCTTGTCTCTGTAGATTTTATGAAGTGTGGGAAACAGTATCTTGAGTCTAGTTTTGAATTTGAAAGAGAACTGCTCACTGGCGAAAAGCTTGTCATAGGGGGCGCGGACCATTTCCTCGACATTGCCTTCCAGATAAAGCTGTTCATACTCACGCTTAAGAAGTTCATCTTCGGCAAGCTTTTTGTCGTTTTCGTCCAGGTGCGGAATGAGGACCTTTATCATCTCGCGTTCACCTTTGACGAAGTTAATAAGCTTCTGGTAATTGTGGCGGTAACCCGAACTCCAGGACGCGTCGTTGCTGGTCATCCTGTATACAGACATGGGCTTGTCGATGAACCGGACCTTGCCCGAAAGTGTCATCTGAATGGCGATGGCATAATCCGTGAATCCGTATGCAAATGCCGTGTTGTAAAAATCTGGCGGAGGGTTGATGACATCCGCTCTGACAAGTATGGAGCTAGTATGGAAAGATTCGGACATGCCGTGTATCACGGTATCAAATCCTATGTCGCGGTCGCCGGATTCCGGAATAACCAGCCTGTCGGGCTCATTTCCCTCGCAGAAATGATAGACGGAATTGTGTACGCATCCTGAATAACCGGGATGAGACTCGAGAAAATCAATCTGCTGCTGAAGCTTGGTGCTGTCCGACCAGTAGTCATCACCTTCGCACCATGCGTAATACTCGCCGCGGGCTTCCTTAAACAGAAGTTCAGTAAAGATGTTAATTCCCTGGGAAAAAAGGTTCTTATCCTGATGGAAATAACGGATAATATCCGGATACCGGTCAGCGTACTGACGTATTATTTCCGGGGTTCCGTCGGTGGAAGCATCGTCGGTTACAAGTACCTCGAAAGGAAAGTCAGTGACCTGACTGACGAAGCTTTCAAGCGCATCCGCTATGTATTTTTCATGATTATATGCCGTGCATAAAACCGATACTTTCATGACTATACATTATAATATAAATGGCTTGCTTTTACAAGCAAGCCATTCGTTATAGTTAAAGACGGGCAGCTGTCTGCGCCGCAAGTTTCGCGTTGTTGATTACAAGTTTGATGTTGCTCTCCAAACTGTCTCCGCCGGTTATTTCAACAATTTTAGAAAGAAGGAATGGGGTGGTTTCCTTTCCCTTTATTCCCTTTTCGGCACATTCGTTGAGAGCCTGACTGATAGCGGTATCGATAACATCCTTATCCATGGAATACTCTTCAGGAATAGGATTTGTTACAAGTATTCCGCCCTTATAACCGAGCTCGCGCTGCACGTTGAAAAATGAAGCAAGTTCCTCCGGCGTATCGACCCGGTAATCTACGCCGAAACCGCTTTTTCTGGTGTAGAAAGCGGGAAGCTCATCGGTGCCGAATCCTATGACGGGAACACCTTTTGTCTCAAGGTACTCCAGAGTAAGACCTAAATCGAGGATTGATTTTGCACCGGCGCAAACAACCATAACCGGAGTCTGAGCAAGCTCTTCAAGGTCAGCGGAAATGTCCATTGTTGTTTCCGCCCCTCTGTGAACGCCGCCTATACCGCCGGTTGCAAATATTTTGATTCCGGCCATATTTGCAATAATCATAGTAGTGGTTACGGTAGTGGCACCGTCAAGACCACGGGCAACGATTGCCGGAAGATCACGGCGCGAGGCTTTGGCCACGTCACGTCCGGCCTTGCCTAGATGTTCGATTTCGTCTTTAGATAGTCCGGCTTTAAGCCGGCCTCCGATAACAGCGATGGTGGCAGGAACGGCACCGTTATCCCGGATGGTCTGCTCGACGAGAAGCGCGGTTTCAACATTCTTGGGATAAGGCATGCCGTGAGATATTATAGTGCTCTCGAGAGCAACAACGGGAATACCGTCGGACAGCGCTTTTTCAACTTCAGGTGAGATATCAAGATATTTATTCATTAATAATTTTGTCCCTTCAAGATATTATTGATTAATGGTGGAATTCCTTCGCAAAGATCATTATATGTTGATTCAAAATCTCCGGTATACCATGGATCGGCAACAGGTCTATCAAGAAGCATCAATATTTTATGCTCAGGATCCTCACGGAAGAATCTTACCATATTTTGAATGTTATATCTATCCATACCGACAAGATAATCATAATAGTCATAATCGCTTTGACGGATTTGACGTGCGGCTCTTCTGGTAAAAGGAATACCCTTTTCGCGGAGAATGCTCTTGGCAGGTGGATACATGTCGTTACCGATTTCTTCTGTGCTTGTTGCAGCGGAGTCCACTGATATTTGTTTTTCCAGAGCGAAGTCAGAGATATATTTTTTTGCAATAAACTCAGCCATGCAGCTACGGCATATATTGCCGTGGCAGATAAATAAGATTTTAGTCATAAGCGTTTTCCCATTAGGCAAAATGACCCGCGCAGGTCACGATGCAGCCGGCCAAAATCAAAAGCGAATAGCCAAGCTGATACGGCGTAACCTTTTCTTTCAGCAGGATAACTGCAGACAGCATGGTCAAAGGCGCTGCAATATTCATGAGTATGTCGGTATCTATAACATTGATTGCCACCGCGTAGATGTAGAACACGTTTCCCAGCGAATCCAGCAAGGCATCAAGCAATATCCACTTTTCGCTTTTCGCGAACAATCTGTAGAAGTGTCCCTCGCGCTTTTTATAGAGTAGCTGCAGAACAATAACACCTATGAAACAGACAATCCCGGCGCAGATTAAATAATCTCCCTCCGGCATTCCCGCACCGATTTCCGTATCGAGCAAAACCGCACTTCCGCCGCTTTCAAAGCTGTCGCATATAATAAAAATCAGGGTGAAAATAAGGGCTCCGGCACCTTTTGTGTACCATTTTCTGCTTTGACCATCCGTTTTAATCTTTTTGCCCTTGTTGTGCTCGCCGATGGCAAGCAGGATTACTCCTGTGCCGCATAATACAAGTCCAAGAATATTGCTCCGGGTGAAGAGCGTGCCCATATCCGATGTTCCCCGGAAGATAAGAAAGGCTATAAAAACGGCCAGAGGGTCGATTACGGAAGTTGAGTTTTCAAGGAAGGTGAGAACAGAAACATCCACATATGAATACGATCTGGCTACCAGAATATTTCCGAAATAATAGATCCCGACAACGACAAACACGAAGGCATTGTCCATAAGGCTCTGGGAAAACCCGATTTCCTCTTCTCTAATAATTGCATATACTGCACCGATAAGAGCGACAACAAGGCAAGAGCAGATTCCGGAAGCATAGGTATACTCAACGGAATCTCGATTCTGAGCTGCCTTTTTACAGACAACTTCCTCCAGTGCCCATGCGCCGCATGCCAGAATGCAAAGAATAAACCAAAGCACCTGTTATCCTCCTACATTTTTCTGAAACGGTAATCCGCCTTGCACCGTGCCAACTTATAGGTTTTGTTTAAGGTACCCCGGATAGTATTTGGCAACATCCTTGTGATCCAGATATTCCCCATCTAGCAGTGACAAATCTGCGCCACGGGTTTTCAAATCCTTAATTAATGGACTAAGCTGATCAGAATAATGTCTTTCCTTTGAGCTGTATAGCAAGCAAATCTTTGGCAAATACTCTTCTTTTTGAACTAGATCCCTCAATACAGCATTGAGTATCTCGGTTGCATTAGGTTCTGAACAGATGCATCTCTTAACACCAAGATAGAAGTCATTTTCTTCTAGGTAGTCACCGATTAAGTATTGCGGAGAGCCTATTATAATTTTATCTGCCTTGCATAAAATGCCAAACATTAAAGCGGCTGTAGCACCTTTGCTTGAGCCACAACAAATCACCTTTTTTCCGTTCCTGTATTTATTAATAATCTCAAGCACAACTTCTCGGGAATTGTTTGTTTCGAAATTTTCTCCTAAATAATATGTCCCAGCTTGGCAGAAGCCGTCATTGTCCAGTATCCAAAGATTATCTCTATGAATTGATCGTGTACTTACAAGATAATTATATAATCCTTTTTGTTTTTGATATAGTTTCCCAAAACCAGAAAAGAAAACCAATAGTTCTTCGCCCTTGCCTTTTTTTATACATACTTTTTATCTTTATATTTATGTTCATGAAGGGATACAAACAAATGTCCATAAATACTTCCGGCAAGCTTTCTTATTGTTTTCATATTTTGTCCCGTCTCATCAAAAAATAATCCTTTTTAGAAATTATTCTCGCAGTATTACCACAGAACCTTCACACTTTAGGCATTCGTCACGTCTATTGATTGAACCATGCCTTCTGTGAGGTTATCGTAATTCCGGATGTGTTCACTCCCCGCTAGTAATAAGCTTGACAGTGCTTCCGGGAAATACTTTCTGAATGTCTTCATCAATTTGGGCGAGAGTCTGCTTCTGCTCAACAAAGGATGTATCATCCTTGAAATCTGCGTCCACATCAATATGGAGTTTTCCATTCAGAATGTGGCAGTTCACTTCTTTGATTCGTTTTATTTTCTGTCTGTGTTCCAGAATAATATCAAAGACTTGGTCCTGATCATTCCGCGGAATGGCCACATCAATAAGTTCGGTAATGGTTGTTTTAATTCGGCGGGCGCTCATTACCAGAAGATATACTGCCATAATTATACTGACAATCGGGCTGAGATACCAAGAAAAACGGTAATTTCTGAATAGGAAGCACACAATGGTTACAATACCCACCACGATATCCTGGAACAGAAGTCCGCGGAAATTGGCCAATTCGGTATTATTTAGTTTGGTGCTGTGTTCATTGCATATTTTTCTCTGTTTGACACACAGAATCGCATCAAAAATAATATTGGAAATCTTAATAAGGATAAATGCCCATAGACCTTTCAAGGGTGCCGTGGGTGTGAACAGTTCATAAACCGAAGCCCCTGTCAGGATAACGAATCCAAGAATCATCAGCATATCGCAGATAAAGGCAACAAAAGCCTCCAACCGGACAGTTCCGTAATTATATGTATCTTCCGTATCATGTCTGAGTTTATTTGAAATTAGATAAACAATCAAAGCATGAAGGGTAGCCTGAATCGAAGTTGCCACATCAAGATAACAGATTATTGTTCCGGAAAATATGGCTGCAACGCCAGAGACGACCAGATTATTTGCTTCCAGAATAAAATCCCGGAACGACAGTTTTGTCTGCTCTTTATACATGATCTGGCTCTGACTGAAATCCTTTGGAATTCTCATAATCTCATAATTAATGTCCTTTAATTGATTTATGGGGTCAATGGGAATTGGCCCGTTGCCGCAGGAGATGTAGAAAAACGGTATAGCTTAATGACATTGATTTAAATGCCGATGCTGTTCACGCGACCTATAAAACACACTTCTCAAGACTCCGCCAGCAATTTGAACGAGTCAAAAATTTCGTCGACATCAACTTTGCTACGAACATCTTTCTCTACATCGCCAAGATACTCCTCACTGAGTTTTCCGGTCTCGGACTTTAGTATAATACTAAGTCCATCATCCAAATCCAGACTTGCTTCTGAAGGATATACCTTTGTTTGATTGCTTACGCCGTATGAAGCTCTGTTCCATTCCTGCAGGCTGTCACAGAGAATAAGAAGATATGCCGTCGGATTCTGGTATGCGCTCATCGGCCCAAGGTTGAACGGTGCTCCCTGAAGTCCGTACACGGAATAATAGTTATGCAGCAGTATTGCCGTTGCCGAATCCAGAACCGGGAAGAACAAGGAGTAACCATCTGCGCCCAGCTTTTGAATTGCGGCGGCATACCATTTGAGTACCACAAGTGAGCTGTATACTCCGTGATCAATCATGCAAATCTTTCCGCCTCGTTTAATATAGTCGGGAATGTCTTTTGCAACGGCTTTGATATCGATGCCCAAAGTCTCATGTATCCTGTGTGCCATGAGGTCTGTCGGCTTGGTAATATTAATGTATACATGATTGGGATAATGCTCGATAAAACTCTTTGCAAATTCCGGCATTGGAACTATTTCATCCAGCGCATTCAGGCTTTCAAAGTCCTCAAACGCCAGCTCCACCTTGACTTTCTTTCCTGTCTCGGCACCCCCGGCAATCAAATCCAAATAGGCCTTAAGCGTATTGCTGATAATCTGAACGGGGTAACCGACATCATGAATTAACGAGGCAGTTCCCCATCGAATGAAGAATGACGATTCAGCACACCAGTCGCCATAAGAACTGTCCGGCAATTCGCGATTGACCTCTGCAAAAGCCTTTCTGAATTTTTCATTTTTCTCATAGATGCAAAATCCAAGCACAAACACATTAACAGAATGAACAAAATGGTCTCTTTGATTGCTGGTCATAATGGATATAGTTTCTTCAAAGTATCTCATGAGTTCAACTAATTGAAGGAAGGGATTGTCGCTCTCGGACTCGAATATTTTATATGCGTCAAAATAAGCGTTGTATACCCGGTGAGCGGCTTCGACGCAGGGGTTATCAACAAATGCCAAGGTTGCATCTTCGGTTGTCTTTATTGCGTCAATGTCCTTTTCACTGAGTATTCCGGCGTTGTTTATCATTCGTTTATAGAATGCCTCAATATACTGTCTCTGTTTGTCCATATGTTTCTCCTTTCAATATTTCAAAATTTGTCCGCTGCAAATGAGCAACACCTGAACTCCGCTCATAGAATGCCTCAGCGGACGAAAAGTTTTTTATCCTTCTTTTTTGAACTCGACTGTCTGCGCTTTCATTGAGATTTTCAAAACTTTGAACCCGTACTCCTGAAGTTCTTTTTTATAGGTCAGGAAGGAATGGTCTACCGGAAAACCGAGGACTTGCTCAATTTCGGAGTATGTCAGCTTGAAATGTTTCTCCCCGTTTTCCTGTATCCAGTTCCAAAGTGGTTCATACTTGCTCATGATAACTCCTGCAAATTATATTCTATCACCCGACGGCAATTAAACTGAAAGATTATTCTGCCTGTTTCTTCCGCAGCCCGTACAATGCCCGCCAAGCTTCATGGTACACAGACCGCAGTTCAACCCGCAAAGGGAAAACAAGGGATTCGTTCTCAGAAAATCTGACAGGGCTTATTGTTTAACTCCCCTGATGTAAAACTCTTCAGGCAGCTGCTTATGTATTTCATACGGATCAAGCTCGAACAGATTGTTTGCGAATATATTGAAGCTGGCGTCCTTGCCAACCTCGATTGAGCCGATTTTGTCATCGAGTCTCATCCGCTTTGCAGCGTTGATGGTGTAGCCCGATATCATCTGCGCAAGACTCATCCGCTCCTCAACGGGCGGGTATACGGGAGCATTCCTGAAATCATTTATAAGGATGTTCTCCGTATCAAGCTGTCTTGTCATTCCGACTTCCATGCCGAGGTACGGATTCCATAACGGCATTATCATTGATATCGTATCGCTGGAGAATGTTACGACGGCTCCGGTGTTGTACACGGAGTTAAATCTGTACATTTTGTGAGCCCTTTCGTAGCCCAGGAAGCTTTCCGCGGCATCAATACCGCCGCCGATAGTAATACCGCCCGCCCAGAACGGAGTGAAATCGACATTAACTCCGAGCTCCGCAAATCTGCCGAGATCCTCATCGGGAGTCTGCTCGACGTGAGCAACCGTTACCTGAATCTTCCAGTCATCGCCCAGCTTATTCTTGCAGCATTCGACGGCATCAAGAATCATGTGAACAGTCTTGTCGCCTATCGAGTGCAGGTGGAAGTCAATACCTTCCGCATTGAGTTCCATCATGAACTGTTCAAGTCTTTCATACGGAATTAGCGTGCCGCCGTTCAGGCCGTTGTCCAGATAGGGCTCGGTAACGCATGCCGTGCGTCCGTTGAATGTTCCATCCGTCTGAATCTTCATTATGTCGATTCTGAAGTGCTCGGTATCGTATTTTTTCCCGAATTCTTTCAGCGTATCGATGGCATGATCCACCTGGTACGGTTTCACTATATGCAGTGCCGCCTCAACATACTGGTTTAGTTTTCCGGTTTTGTCATATTCAGACATCACCTTATAGTACTGCTCTGCGTTTTCAAAGCATCCGAGAACTCCGGCATCGAAGAATGCCACTATGCCGTGCTCGTTTGCCCAGGCGAAGAACTTGTCGAGTTCGGAGATGTACACGT